>Ga0310695_10002773_pt1 | contig 35969 bp, 30 predicted proteins | sample RumenRJG_04DNA_FD_203882 | JGI IMG/M metagenome (GOLD analysis project Ga0310695, IMG submission 203882) | Bovine rumen microbial communities from Lethbridge, Alberta, Canada - RJG_04 (v2) (version 2) | ecosystem: Host-associated > Mammals > Digestive system > Stomach > Rumen | place: Canada... | reverse complement strand
ATGCTCTTCAGCTTGGGAGAGAACATGACATCAAGGCCCTCTTCCGTCTCGATAAGGCAGAACTTGGCATAGGCATGGGTTACTCCAAAGGGCTGTTCAACGCATATAGGCAGCAAGGGTGACTTACCACCACGTTCAAGGGTCTCATGCACAAATTCGGGGAGGTCATATATCATTTCCTCAGTAAGCCCGAACTCGGCAAGAATGTCAAGGGGATAATCCTCTCTGTGAAATCTTTTTTCTTCCATGTTCTTATGCATTTTGAAAATTTGCTGACGCAAAATTACTGGATAAGAAAGGATGTATGTTCTCTAAAGTGCTCAAAATAGTGATATTTGGCTCCCCTTTTTATTATTGGTTCTAACGAGGTGGTTGATTAGTACCAATAATTGAAAAACCGCTCAATATATTAAGATTCTTTCTTTGTTCTTAATCTAATGATATAAGGAGGCTCTAACTTTGCACCATGGAAACTAAGAAATCGATTTTATCAGTAATGGCCTTGCTTTGTTCGACGTTTTTGTACGGGCAAAGTAACACCGGGTCATTTCACACCATTGGTGAGCATAACCGCACATTTGTGAATAATGCAGAAGATAAGACGCAAGAAGATGTGTCTGATAGCACCTGCTCTACTGATTCCAACATGATAGATTCAGTTCAGTTATCGACTACAGTCTATTCCGGCTTGTCTATAGAACAGTTGGAGAAGCTGATTAAACTCTATGAGAGTTACAAACAAGACAAGAGGGTAAGAAGCACTTTAATAGAACATAATAACCAACAGGTACTCAGCTACTATACTGGAAAAAGTCGAGAATTGACTTTAGCCAACTTGATTGATGTCATCGAGGAGGTCGGTTTGAACAACCAACTATTTGTATTAGCTCAGGCTGTCCTGGAAACTGGGCACTTCTCCAGCCCTGTATGCAAGAACTATCACAACCTGTTTGGATTATACGACAGCAAGCACAAGGACTACTATCGCTTTGCCAGATGGGAGGACAGTGTGGTTGGCTATCAGAAATTCATTCAATACCGCTATAAAGGAGGAAACTACCTGCAATTCCTAAAGCGCATAGGGTACGCTGAAGACCCAAGATATACAACTACAGTGGCAAAGATAGCCACCCAGCTTTACAAGAGATTATTCACCCAATAGTATTATCAAGATATTGAGCAATACAAATACGCAGTTTGAACGATAAATACAACTTTCAATAAGCAAGTTTAACGCTCAATATTTTGATATGTCACCAAAAATTAGTAACTTTACATGCTGAAAGAGACACTTATCTTGATTGGACTGTGCTGCCTCTCATCGACGGCAAGAATACACGCACAGCAAGAAGCATCTCCATTCCATACGGTTGGAGAAACACAGAAGAGAAACGTCAGGACGATGGTGGAGGTTCTAACTGACACCACCGTTCAAGACTCGTTAGAAGAAGACATAGACATGCAAGCTGACACCGCCGTAGCAGAAGTACCCCCGATGGTGGCATTACCCCTGAAGGACATTCACATAAACTCGCCTTTTGGAATGAGGCGTGACCCGATGAACCACAGGAAAGGAAGGATGCACTATGGACTGGATTTAAGGGCAAAGTATGAAGATGTCTATTCGATGTTGCCTGGCACTGTAACAGATACAGGTTCATCAACGGCTGGTGGAAATTACATCACCATCGATTATGGCATATGCACATGCTCGTTCCTCCACCTGTCGAAAATCAACGTGGTAAATGGACAACATGTGAGTGCCGGTCAAAAGATAGCAATTAGTGGGAACACGGGCAAACGTACCACAGGCCCGCACCTGCACATATCATGTAAGTGGAGTGATACGGGGAAGTATTTTGACCCACGTATATTACTGAAGTTCATCACTGAGCAGTTAATGAAACTGAAAATACAATAAACAAGTAAACGTGAAGATATGGGAGTAGTTATCATTATTGTGGGCATTATGCTTATCATCGCCCACAAAAACAAAGGGAAGAAAAAGGAAAATCGGACTACCTGGTATGGGAAGTCCGATTGGGAACGTGAGTGTGATGACGGTGGGAAGTTCTTTGGGTGGTGAGCCGATACATCCCACATCATACGGATTTGGGCTCTTCAAAGGAGAACATCATATCGAGGATGTCCGTTTTCCGGGTTTCTCGCCCCCAGTTCGGCCCTCTGAGATTACCGCTCTCGTTTATCTCGCAGATGCCGATGAAACGGAACAGGCGGTTGAACACTCTGTTTCCATATCCGTGTTCGACGTTCAGCGTCGGAAATGCCTTACTATATTCATTGGCATAGTCTCTCGTGTTGCGCCAATCTTCTCCAAAGTGATGCAGAAGCCACAGTGAATATAATCGTCCCACATTACCCACTTCATCATTTTCATACAAGTCGAGCCAACAAGTATTATAGTCCCACAAGAGGAATAGAACAACCGTTCGTAGCAACGCATTATGGTCTGATAGCTGCTGTCTGCCTTTCGCCGTCAACGACATCTTCCCTGTCCTTGTCTTGACAAGTCCACACTCATTCAATACGACTCTGAGCACCTGCACTTCCTCTGTCTTGGATTCGCTCTTTTGTTTATACCAGTCAGAGTTCCAGCTATGGCTCCCCAATTCATAGAGTTCGCCAACCATCTTAGGCGGAATATATCCTTGCTTCGTGAGTTTTATCTCCTTTTCACTCAACGCATTCATTAGGTGCAACACTTGACGCATGACAGGAATCTGCACTATCTGTTCATCTGTCAGTTTACATAATTGTACAGGGCAGCCTGCCTCAAATGGCTTATTGAGCATTAGGTGCATCTGTTTAGCTGAGAATCCATTGAAGTTTGCCCTTGGAGCTGTATTATTCTGTTGCATGATTTCCCCCAAATGCCTATTGATGTCATTCAGGTTCACATGCTGGCCACTCGCCTCCATCTGATTGATCCAGTTCTGCAACTGTCTGGTTATTTCGTTCTTATCCACCTGTATTATTACTCTACTTTCAAATGCAATGTGTGCAACATCTTCCAGCCAATATAATATGCCTCTTCGTCTCCTTTGACATACTTGATATTTGCATAGTATAATTGGTATGGCTTAGGAACAATCGCATATTGCCTCTGCATGAGGGTATCTGTTCCATTGTAATATGCAAAGGCTACCTCAGCAGCAGGATAACCTTCGATTATGATAGAATCTGTTATCTCGGATGAGCCAAGGTATTCTTTTTCGCTCTCTTCGCTTTCCCTGCCCATGACTGATAATTCGCACCATTGCTTAGGATCACCATAAGGATTGACCCATGCTGAAACAGACTTTACCAATCTCACGCCGAACCGTTGATCTGGTGACCACAGTTCGACTGCACCACCTTTGATTTCCAGAGAATCAAGCACTCTTGCAATATCTTCACTTTCTGGAATATATTCCTCCCAATCGGCAGTCCAGTTCTGTGGACACATGATAGAGAAGAACTCATTCTCGTACTTTTGTACAAGAGAATCCGCAGGTATAGGCTCTGATGTTTTAGCCGACTTTTGCTTATGGGTACATGAGCTGCCAAGGCATACAATCGCCAAAAGAGCGAGAAAATTAAACGGTTTACGTATATTCATATTCAGAATGCTTTTATAATAATATTTCAAGTTCTAGCACGGATTATTTTCTCGCGAACTCTTTTCTTCGGATTTCCTCCATACAATCATAGAAATTATGATGCTGACGGAATGAATCCTCGAAACATGCGCGAAGATACTCTTCTATGTGTGGGATATACGTCCCAAAGATGGTACATTGGCGGGTATGTACATTGATGCAGTTCTCATCATTTTCTATGGTGTACAAGACTGTTGCTCGATTCCGGTGGTTGCACATGTTTACAGCCTGACGTATATGCGAGAGATTGTCAATATCATCCAGTGGCGCTGAATACCATGAAACATCGTAGATGTTGATGTAAGGACTGTCATCAGAACATATCACAGTAAAGTGTTCGCCTTGGTATGACACATGCACACGGTCGGTATCTTCTTGGGCCAGGTTGATGTGACAACCGATATTCTTTGCAACCGTTTCCACTAATTGCAATGTTTTCATGCCATCATAGTTTGGCGAATTGACAGGTGCTTCCATTGTTTCGTCCTTTTGCCCCACAATTGGAGAGTCAGCTTCAGCATCCTCTTCTTTCTCTTTATAATACTTCCATACGTTGTAGGCTATAATTGCCGTAACCAACAAGAACAATCCGTACATACGCTCTCAGTTCATTGGTCGTTATTGGGGTAATTCAGGTCTTGGAATCTTGTTACGATTGATAGCATCGATAGCAGGCTGGAATCCCCTATCAGCTGCACAATAGAGATAGTAAGCAACAGCGGCAACGTCTCTTTCAACGCCACGTCCCTCATTGTAACATGCTGCAAGATGGAACATCGAGTCTGGTTCTCCTTGCTTGGCAGCCTCCTTAAACCATCTTACTCCTTCTGCTTCATCCTGCTCGACCCCATGCCCGTTAAGGTACATCAATCCAACGCAGAATTGTCCGTCTGCATTGCCGGCTTCCGCTGCACGTTTGTAATAATTGAATGCTTTTTTAGGGTCAGCTTCAACTCCTATGCCATGCTGATACATGATTCCCAAATTGTTCAACGCGCCGCCATGCTCTTGTTCTGCTGCTTTCAAATACCATTCTATGGCTTTCAACGGATCTTTCTCGACACCTTCACCAGAACGGTAACAAATGCCCAAGTCGCATTGAGCCTGAGCATTTCCCTGCTCTGCAGCTATTTTATACAATTCAGCAGCTTTCTTGTAGTCTTGGGGTGTACCGATACCATACGTATAGCATTGGCCTAAATCAGCGATGCCCTCAACACAAACCTCCGCTGCCTTCTGGTACCACTCAAAAGCCTTTCGTCCGTCTTTCTCAGTACCTACTCCATACCGGTAACAATCGGCAAGCTTAAAAAACGCCTCTTCAAATCCCATGGAAGCAGCCTTGTTCATGTAGAAGAATAACTTGTCGGCATCTTCTTCGACTCCATCTCCATTCATATAGTGCTTCGTAAGCTGATAAGTGCATTGAGCCACACCAGCATCATCGCCCTTTTCAAGCCACTCGACTGCCTTCACGGAGTCTCTCGGTGTACAAACTCCATCCATGTAATAAAGATAGAGATTCCAATAGCTGCTGTTCTTTTCGCCAAGTTCAATGGCCTTCTGATAACACTCCAACGCTTTTGGTGCATCTACTTCCGTGCCTATGCCACGTTTGTAGCAAGTTCCTAGATTGTTGTAGGCCATGGCATTGTCCTTGTCTGCTGCCATCCGATACAACTCAAAAGCACGATTGTAGTCATGAGGATAATCTTCAGATTTCTCTAAGGCCCATGCCAAGTCATTCATACATTGAGCATCCTCCAACTTCGCGCCTTTTTCTAGATAAGCAATAGACTTTGCCAAATCCTTTTCAACACCATATTGACCAAATTCATATATGATAGCCAAGTCATGTATTGCTTCTGAATCACCTTTATCAGCAGCTTTCTCTATCAGCTCCAATCCCTTTTTCTCGTCTTTATCCACCTTTACGCCATTTAGATAGAATCGACTGAGCATACTATAAACACCCCCATCGACATCTTCTTTCTTTGACATTCTTTCCAGGATGTCAAAAGCAGATTCTGGGGATATTCCCATTAAAGATTGAAGAGCGGGGATAAATTCCTGCTGAGCAGCACTAAGAATCATGGATGCCCCCTCCTGTTCTTTTCCTTTTATCCGTTTACCTCTATAATAGACTACGCCCAAAGAATGTAGAGCCGGGACATAACATTTTTGACAGGCCTGTTCCTGATCCTTGACTGCCCGATAGAATCTGAAGTCATCTGTGTCATCAGATAATCTTGCAAACGATTTAAGATGCAATGCAGCAGGGTCGCCTTTGTCTGCCGCCTGACTCATTGCTTTAACCATCTCATACCCTTCTTCCTTGAATTCAGGATCGAGTTCCGTTGACTGTCCGTTGTTCGCAAAGACCGATTCCATAATCCTCTTTGCTGGTTCGAAGCCCTTATCCGCCGCCTTTTCCAAGAGAGAATGGGCTTTGACAATGTCGATTTCTACACCTATCCCATACAGATAATCACCAGCCAAATCATACATGGCTTCAGTATTACCCAACATCACTTGGGCCTTGAGTTTTGCAATATCGAATTTTGTAGTCATATTTTCTTGTTTATGTTCATCTATCCTTATATGCACAACATTGTGCAATGGTTAACAACTCTCATAAACCTTTTGCTTCTGCTAGTTGTTCTGGTGTTATTTCCATGGGAGCAGATGGCATATGAATCACTTGTCTTATACCTCTCTTCGCCAAAAGCTCAAACCGCGGATCTCCCACTTGAACCTGAGTCCCATGATAGATAAAGTTGCCTTTATAGATCATAAAGCCAGAAATGAGTGCGCCTAACTGTGCTCTGGTTCTCAGGTCGAGACCTATATAATGTAGATTCAGCCCACTTGCTTTGTTGATTTGCTGGTATGTCTTGGCAAAGATCATAAGCAAATCTGTTGCTCCTTCTCCAAAGGGAGTTTCATAGGCACTATTGCCCATTTGGTGCTTTATACCTTTTGGATAGAAGAAATGAGCAATGCCAGACTCAAAGCCGCTTTCTCCTTTGTTCTTAAGATATGGTGTCGCATAATATATGCTATTGCCAATCTTATCTTTAATTTGGATATATGTGTCCAGGATTAAAAGATGGTGGACATGTATCAATCTGTGTGCCACCTCTTCACTCGCCTCCACGGGCTGTTGCTTAAGACATTTCAACTCTTCTGAACCACATTTGATAACAAAACCATATTTATAACCATTCAAAGGTTCATCAAACGGAAAGAATCCGTAAGGTAGCATTGTTTGGATCTCCTTTAGGAGAGATACAGAAGACTCGATTATTTCTATCTGCCCAGAATTTGTATTTATATAACTCATCTTATTGCTTGTTTTTAATTCTTTTGTTTGATTCCTACAACTTTCATTTGTCTCGATTAAGGGATATTTTGGATGGTTTCATTATCTTTATCGATTCTATGGTGCGTCAAACACTTCAACCGAAGCACATCGAGAGCCATTAAGTCCAAGCATGTTCTTCCTGACGAGTTCCATCGCCTGGTCTTCAGCATCACTACCGCTGACAGCCGTAATGCTTAACATTTCTTTCTCACCAAGCTCCGTTTCAATCTCCACTTTATAATGGTGGATGACCTCATGTCTATTGCTTTGCAATGCCCTTTCCACCATTGAGGTTTCCCAGTTTATTTTGTCAGCAGGAGCTTTGTGGATATTCTTCAGCAGTTTCACCTTGACGGGTGCATCCGTACCGTCAGGATTAACCTTACGGAAGCGTTTGCATCCACACGAGCAAGCCCAGATTGGTGGACGGCGAGGGATAATATCACCACCCATGATAGCTTCTTTGCGGTACTCCAGCATAAACTCAATTTCTGTCATGTCACCAGTACCATAGATGATGTCCACGACACTACTACCACACTTAGGACATTTAGTGGGTTTACGCTCTACATTGATGATTCTTGGACGTTCTAACATAAATACTTATTTGATGAAGTGTATGATTAACAAGATAATAAACGCAGCTATCATTATCCACCTATTTATATTGATAGCCTTTGCTGTTGCTACCTGTGAAGATATTATAGAAGCCTTCGCTTCATCCAAACTAGTATTAATTGTGTCACAGGAACGTTGTATACCGTTACATGAAGTCTGGACGTTCTGAACGGATTGAGCAAGCGCATCCATTTTGCTGTCTATTGCAGAAATAATGGGTGCAGATTCATCCAGAATCTTTTTCAAGCCCTCTTTTGAAACATTTATCTGCTCCAAAACATCATCAGTATAGCCTTTAATAGTAGATGGCAATTCTGACAAATGCTCCTTAATGACACCAAGAACTTCATCCTGACTATCCTGTGAATCCTTCAAATCTTTTGATATTTGAGTTAGCGTTTCCTTTACGGACTCTATTTCACCAGTTGTTTTCTTTATCTCATCACGGAGTGAGTTCAGTTCTTGCACATGCTTTTCCAATTTGTCGATTTGAGCTGAAAATTTGTCAATCACTGGCTCCGTTTTGGCTTTGAAGTCGGCACTTGTCTTTCCCACTTCAGTTCCAAAAGAACTGGTGATTTCATTACAAATTGAGCTTACCTGTTGAATCGACATTTCATATTCATGGGAAAGAGAACCTTCGCGTCCTCTCAAATCAGCTTCCCATGACTGCAGGCTAACGCAGAGTGCTTTTACAGAAGAAACGTATTCTCTAACTATAGACTGTAGGTCTGTACTTGCCTTCACTGTGCTTTCTACCTGAATCCTTGCAGAGTTAATTCCCTCCAAGTCTTTTTCTAATTGAGCTAAAGCTTGATTAATCCTATCTTCCATGTTATTCTATGTAACTATTTTTTATATTTGACAATTCATATTTATGTATCTCCAGTACTGCTGCTGATTTCAATAAATCATCGTTGTTAGCAAAATATGCAGAAACATTTGTGTTGTTATTGAATTCTTCAAAAATGTGCTCCCAGAAGTAGTTCCTATCATTTTGTCTATAGAATTCTTTCATACCAGAAATATAAAGTTCCTCTAATTCTTTTTCCAAGAGGTGGTTATTGTTTGTGCCTAAGAACATCAAACAGAATGCCCCCAGCAAATCAATTGTTGGATTCTTGTCTGCCGTTCTTCTTATCAGTCTAACAGCACCGTACAGATGTTTGGCGTTGTCGTTTTGAGTAGATCCGGCTTCAGAATTTTGTGAAATCCACTGGTTGTCTACCACCCGCATGAATCTAAGTACCGTTTCCCATGACGAACGTTTTCCTTCATCTGTATCTACGAGCAGAGAGAACGGCTCTCCTCTTTCTGTTCTGTATTCACGTCTGGCATATTTGGAGTTGAAGTAGAAATACAGTTCGTCTTTTAGTTCTTCGTTTATAGTCTTCCAATCTTTGTTTTCATCAACACCATGCACGCAAAAAGTGAACATGTCGTCAATGGCACGTTTTCTTTTTACGGCTATCTTCTCATATATAAAATGAGTTAAATAACCAAGACATTTGTGTATTTCATTTTCACCCTTATATGATGGAACTTCCCTAACAAGCTCTGCGGCTCTTTCCACAGTATAATAACGTCTTAGATACTGCTCAAGAGCAGCATAATATTGCCCGTCTGATTTCTTTTGTGAGACAATTCTAAAGCGTTTACTATTATAGTCTTGGGTGAAATCGTCAATCAAGTCGATACAGCACATTCGATAGATTGCTTTGGCAATATCAGCATATTCACCAGTTGTATAAGAAATATAAGAAATCACCCTCGTACCAATACTAACAGATTGTAGGGTGGTAAGGAAACCGTGTATAGTATTTGTAATTTCATTCTGACCATCAACAACCGCGACTTCCATTTGGCGTTTGCTAAGTAGCTGGTACATTTTTAGCTTTTCATGATTTTCGCCTTTGAAATTGTTGTTATAGAAGAACATCACAGTATCATAGTCGGCATTCAAGAACTCATAGTTCTCACTTGTTATGAAGGGATATTTTTCTTTATAAACAGAAAGATGTTCATAATGAGACCACCTGTCTTCAGTAGGAACTTTGGCCAATTCACAAGTATCATAATATTCGCACTTTTGGGTACAAATACTTCTATAGTTTTCATCATTTTGCGGCTTGTCACAATTAGTGCAAGCATATGAACAGCAGTTTTTCTCAAATCTCTTGCACGAATCACCGCATTGTTTGCATTTCAACTTGACAAGGTCTGAAGTCTCATCACAAATCTCAAAATCTTCGATTGGAATCCCTTTCTTTCGAGCAAGTTCCTCCAAGTCATTAGCATCAAACCATTTATCTTTGTTCGCTTTGTAATACTGAGAATCCGGCTTTACTCTAGCTATACGATATTTAGAAAGCGTTATTACAGCCAAAGCCATCCGCTGGTCACGACCTGCACGGCCAGCCTCTTGCACGAAACTTTCAAGCGAACTTGAATAATTCAGGTTAATGGTAAATCGAACATTTGGCTTATCGATACCCATACCGAAAGCTTTCGTAGCTATCATCAAAGGGAGCTTGTTATCACGGAACAATTCAAGATTCTCAAAGGACTCTTCTTCTCGATCTGAATTCTGGTTGATATTGCCATTATCATCATCGCTACTACCGACAAACGTTCCAATCTGTGTATCAGGATGAGTGGTATTTACTTCAGACTGATTGGTAAAGACGGCTACACCTGTATTATCTTTATGGGGACAAAACACAATTCCTCCATAGTCATAAACATCCTGAGCCGAAAGGAAGTCGGAAGGAATATCCGTATGGAGGGACTTTAATTCTCGACCATCTGCTCTTGGTCCAGTCATATACCCATCTGTTATAGTTTGAATAGATTGCTCCGTTAGCAATTCATTAAGATAAAAAGGCATTTGCGATATCAGGCTATCAAGACAAGCCTTCTTTGAATCAAATATCGCCCATTTATCTGGTTTTACCGAACCATCGTTTTGTTTCAATGTGAATGAAACAGGAACTGGTTCAATTTTATACTGTATCTCAAATCGATTAGTATCACCCTCACGAACAATTGTTTCGGCATCTAATGGGAACGCACCATTGCCAGACAATTCACGCTCAACATCTGCGAGGACATCAAAGGAAGCTGTAGCAGTAAGGCCAAAAAGTGGGATGTGATTCTCTTTTTCATCACCTTCTTTTGGTTTTGGAAGAACATATCTATAGAGGTTCTTGCCAAGATGTAGATAGGAGAAGCGGAAATCATGCCCCCATTCGGAAACACAATGAACTTCGTCAATTACGCCATAAGCGAAATATACTCCTGTCTCTTGCATATTCTTCAAACGCTCTCTAAAGTCCAAAATCGATAGTCTCTCAGGAGAAAGGAACATAAAGAGGAGTTCAGACTGCTCTAAGCATTTTGATCTTCTTTCGCGTTCTTTAATCCTATACTTTCGAATCGCCTCAAATCCTTTTGCCTTAATGTCCTCAGGTACTTCAATAGACGAATTGATATATGAGCAACAGTCAATGCCTGCACCTATAAGACCGTCATACTGGTCTTTCATGAGAGAACGTAGAGGGTCAATGACTAGTGTCACGCCAGGTTGTAGCATGGCAGCTATCTGATAAGTCAGAGATTTACCGCCACCAGTAGGCAGAAGGCCAATTACGGACTTGTATTGTAATGCACGATTCAGTATGGGTGTTTGACCTGGACGGAAATCCTGCTTTCGGAATAGCATTCGGAGGAAGTATCGCAAGTGCTTTACATTATCCTCAACATCCTCATATCGTCCTTGGTTGTTTTGTGTGGCAATCTGTTTATATAGAATCCTATCAGATGTATAGATTTGACGCTCGTTTCGATGGTAGTGTGCAGAACGGACGTTGAAATAACATTTGTTTTTACATTTGTAATCTGAAAAATCAATTTTTTCCAAGCCATTTCGTCGTAGCATGGCAAAATCAATTACCATGTCATATTCTGTATTTGAATGGTACTCATCAGCCAACACTCTATGATTAAGGTGCAAAGGAGACTGAGCAAACTCTTTTGTGCTGACAATTGTTAGTTCTACATCGGGGAACTTCAAATCTGAGTATTCAGCACTCAACTGAGTAATATGTTTGAACATTTCCTGAAGCTCCTCAAAAGCCAAAGCTGCACATGGAACGTCGTGTTCTTTAACCAACACCTTCCATCCTGTTGCACTAAAGTCCAACACACCAGTCATGAGAGCCTCTAAAATGGTTTTCTCCAGTCGAGCAGTTGCAATTGGTGATAACACAAACTGTAACACGTTTACCCATGAACTGTCAAATGCTTTATTATAAACTTGTTCACAGCACCTTACATAATCACTACCTAAATGATTATAATGGCTAAAAGATTTTTCGATTTCGTCTTCTTTTAAGCGGATACAATACCATTTTTCGTTATTTAGGACTTGTTCTCTCTGGCGATCTAAAAGATGCTGGTTAGGCTTCGAGTGATATTTCTCTCCATCAAGTTCAATAACACATCCATGAAAATCAGTACCTTTGCCATTACTAGTTGCATATGGAAATTCAAATGCGAAATCCACTCGTTGTGAATGGTTTGTTGAATTGGAACTGATTGAAGACAGTGCCCTTTGTGGCTGAAGAAGTTGGCGTAGGATAGGAGATGCTTTTTCTGTAATATAAGTTATTTCCAAGTCACTATCTAATACCTCCTTGTTATAATTATTTTTGGTGATTTGCCATCTGGGATCAACAAGGTGCATTGCTAAAAAGAGATCTTCTCCTTTTAGTCCTTTCATGTCGTAAGCAATTCCACCAAGTCTGTCTTCCAACAATTGGTTCCCCAAATCCGCAAAGGCGTTTTCCAGAAATGGACTAGCTTTTGTGGGTAGTCCACGAGTGATTATGTTGTTAAGTACAGCAAAAATAGGATGTACATCCTCATATATGCTTGCTCCTATATCAAAAGGTGTTTGTACCTCAAATTCAGATATGTTCTTATACAAGCCATCAAGTTTGTTTTTATCAACACTGTGAAGGGCTTTGCATACAGCGTCTAGCTGATAGGCTGCATGGAATTGTTTTGGCTGATAGTAGTCAACAAATATCAATTCACATTCATCACCATTTACCTTAAAAACCCTGTTCTTTGCAGTATAACTATAGGTTTTTATCAGTCTGCCCTCGGCATTATATTCTTGCTTATTATGCGTGTTGAAAAAGACAGAATCAGCCTCGTTAAAATAGTTCCAGAAAGAGTCGATTCTGTTATTACCCTGATTTAGAGGGCCCCAACAGAAAAAGTAATGAAGACCTTTTAAGTTAGTCTTTATGCAATTTGCTAATTGAAGTAGATCTATAGAAGTTATGTCAAGAATATTGGAAAATAGATGTAGGGTAACAGGTTCCTCAGATGCTATTTCTTCTACAGTCACGTCATCAATGTATTTTGCAATAACAACAGTCCTATTTTCGTTTCGTAAATATGCATTTACATGGGTCTTTGCTCTATCTATTGCAACTTCTGAGGGTTCTATTAGGATGACTTTCTTAACTAAGTCTAAGTTTACATTGTGTTTGTTGAAGTAATCGAACAAACAAATAGTTGCAAGACCTTGACCACATCCCCAATCTATTACCTGGAGATCTGTGTTTGCAAAATCATTGGTTTTAATTTTATCAAGAACCTCATTAATCTTTCCTTGGTGCATATTGCCATATGCGGCAATGTATGCATTACACTGCTCTTCTGTTGTCAGAACGGCAGTTCCATGATCTAGACCTGGATATAACCATGCACATGAGCGGTATTGTAAGGGCACGAGAGAAGTGTTCAACTCAATTATTGAATTGAATGAAAGATTTTGGATGTTATGCAGTTGCTCTATATATTTCATTTCCCTGTTATTGTATCTGCAAATCTATTTTCTTGATGTTGTTTCCAATTCTCTATTGCCAACTGCTTGGTTGTGTTGGCGTAGCAATACTCACAAAGATGGGGGCAGGTGTTGTACTCACCTATGTCCTTAGAGGCCATGCACTCACAGAATGGTCGCTGCCCCTGGTCTTTCTTGTGCTTACTGATAAAGTAATGGTTTTGAGGCAGGAGGATTGCTCCTTCAGGCAACTCTGTCTCACCAAACAATGTCGGAGCTGGAATATCCTCAATCTTAACCTTCATGAAATCCATTAGTTCCTTGTCATTCCATGCTAAACGGGTGATAAGGTCGCCATCAATACAGCGATTGTGCAGGATGCCATATTTCAACATGTCAATCTTCTCACCGCATGTTGCCAGTTGAAAATTCCAACCTCGTTCACGATTCATGGAAGATAGTTTTTCCGCGAACTCTTCCATTTGCTCGATTTCCCACTCATGGTATGGTATGCCGTTGACTTCAAGATTATGCTTTACTTTCCGATACATGGCAATATCAGCATAACTGAACACCAGCTTCTCGGTATAATCTTTCAGTTGGTCACCGATATACTGTACTTTCCGAAGCAAATCTTCCACAGATATGTCATCAGTCAGTATCATGGGGTCAAACCGCCAGATGACTGCGCCCTTACCCAAATGCTCGACAAGCATCTTAAATGTTTCTATTCGTGTAGCAAGAGAAGGAACCTTTTCCAATTTCTCTTGTTCATAGTCATTCAAAGTATATTGAACGTAGCACCTGATGTTGCGCTCCTTCAAAATGTGCAGATATGGCAACAATGGACGAGGGTTCTTCGACCAGAACACGATGAAGCGTGCGTTTTCATACGAGACGTATGACTTCACACCATTGAACGGGTTAGTCCATGCAGAATAGCCTTTCTCCAAGCGATGGAAGAACCAATCGGCATAGAATGCTGGAATGTCGGTACTTCTACTTGCAGATATTATAAGAGGAGCTTGCATCGATACGACGCTACCATTCTCTATAGGTCTTTCTATCTTAGTCCAATTTGCCATAACACGTCAGAATAGCTTAAACATCTTCGATAATAGAACCTATAATAGCTGAGAGAAACGTCATCTTTCTCATAATATCTTCAGGCCCAACTGTTGCAAAATCAAAATCTGTCTTTGCTGACTCATATGCAGATTTCAGTTGAGAAGATATAATGTTTGGATGCGTTCTTACAACAGGAGAGATAATTGTCGCGCTAAAGAACGCGAACTCCCTAATAAGGTAATCTGCACCTCCATTATATTCTTCTTGGCTGAAGATTATACAATGTCTTGGGTGAATCCGTGCTTTATACAGCACATCGTCAAATTTGGTTTTAAGACTTTCTCTTCCATAACAGCAGGTCAGAAAGAGGTCTAATGCAGCTGCAAAATAGTCCTGGTTCGTCCGTGCGACTTTGAAATATTCAGCAATACTGTAAAATGCATTTTCCGCCCATACTTCCCGTATGTCAGAGTCATTCATCCAGTCATATTGTAGACATAGATTGAAAACCTCACAAAGTCTGTCCTTTTGTGAAAAACTTGTGATCAGTCTTCCGCTTCCAGGTTTGTTCAACAATGATGCAAATTGGAACAAATCATTTTGCAACTGAGGAATGTTCCCTGACTCAAACGTAGATATAGCCTTATCAACGTAGGGCTTAAGAGTGTCACAGTTGTCACTCATACCGAAATAATCCAAAAATCCCATATATTTTAATTATTTGAATTTAATCTGATAACAGAGCACCTTTAAACTCATCCTTCCAATTATTACCATTCATTCTTAACATGACATATCGAGCCTGAACGTTATTATAATAATCCACCCAGGATTCTACAAAGAGTTTATTAAAGTCATTTGCGGTATAGTTTTTATTAACATTGATAGTTAAATATGTGTAAAGCCCTATTGCCAATGCAACTGATTCTGGGTTTAAAGCACTATGTAATTCCGAACGGGTAATATTATCGATGTCCTTAACATTTTTCATGTTAGCCATATAGGAAAACATACTAATTTGATGGATGATTAAGTCATCTTTATCCAAATCGTACAAATATTTCATTCCAGAGTGCTTCTTGTTATTTTTATCAGATATATAATCTATAACATATTTCTTGAACAGTTTCATCATTGGATCAACATGATGAGGGTCCATACTATCCATGGCAATATTTGCTTTTGCCATCATACAATAACGAGAGTACTGTTCCTGGAAGGCGCGTAACTCGGTGTCAGCGTAACTTGTTGTAGGCTTATAATCTATTCCTCCTGTCATGCTCTCTGCAACAAATTGGCCAGCCAATGCAATGTCACAATCTTTAGGGTTCTTAATAAGAGATTCATCATTATGTTCGACAAAATTATCCGAATCATCATCACTATCCAAATAGGTTGAAGATAGTTCATCTAAAATTTCTCTTATGGCATTGGCGGTTTTTCTTCCTTGGTAGCCACCTTCCTTTTCAAGTAGATTTGCACTTTCATTAAGTCCAGAGATAAACCTTGTCTTTATTTTCGAAGGTTCTGTATCTGCACATGCTAATTCCCATTCCTCATCAGCCGTACCTGCGACTCCCATTCTAACATCTGTTGAATAGTTCCATGTACGTCCAATGAACGCATCATAAAAATCTCTTGCTTCTTTATAGCCACTCATACTTATAAAAATATTAGAAAGAGTATATTAAAAACTTAACCAAATGTTTAGAAGAATTTCTTTATGGTATCAATATTGGGTGGCAAAACGGCTGTGTCCATGTTATTTGCTCTAACCACATCAAATGGTGTCATTTTCTTTATCAGTTTACCTTTTTGAAATTGACCTGTTTGCAAATATCCATCATGTGTAAATTTAAAGAAGTAGCCAGTCTTTTCAACTTTCGCAGCGTCTTCTGTTCCTACATAAACATCACCATTGTTCATGAAATGGAAGCCAATCACTTCTTTCCCAATTCTTTCGCCAACGACAATGCAGTCATGCATGAACATTTTATAAAGATGAATGCTATGAATTGACCAATACATCCATTTTACTTCTTCTCCTAAAGATATCTGGCAATCATCATTGTCAAAATAGCCAAAAACAAATCCTTTCCCTCCTTCAACACTTAAACACCAACCTTTAGGGTGGTTATTCTTGAATTGACCTGTTACCATGGCAAAATGCATATTCATATAACATACGCCATTAATGACACCATTTACCCATTTCCCTGTCATTTCAATATTCTTATTAAGAATCTTTTCTCCATATCCATTGGGCAGATAATAACCATCCGTACATAGTATGGCCTCACCTGAATACAGAGAGCCATCTTTAAGCTTTTGCTTATCAACCTTCGCAGGTCTCTCTATTGTTCCTATTATTGGAGTAAGAAGTTCTTCCATCTCTTTGTAAGCATCCGAGGATTTTACATCCTTTTTCTTTTTGAATAAATCAAATAAACCCATAATTTTCTAATTCTAATTGTTGAACATACCCTTTATGACAAATACATACCAAAGGTTACAGTTCCCAGATAATTTTTGCAATTTGTGAGTACAAAACACATCTTTCTTCTATGGCAGACTTGTCGAAATGAAGGTAAGTCTTGAAATCCAAATGTCTTGTATTCACAAATGACGTAAAATTCGGGTTATTCTGATAAGCCTGAGGACAGAGTGATTCAGCCAGTAGGTTCTCCTTAACATAATGGGCTATTTTCACATCCTCTTCCATGTCACTATATGATTGGTTTGTGCCATTAGGCAGTAGCACCAAATTTCCAATCTTATTTCGGAATCGCATGAACTCCTCTGGATGCTCAAACTCATCGGTATGGCGGTCAAAATGGCCACTCCAGATGTGTTCAATCTCAAATGGCTTCCCACTTGTATTAATCATATAACGCTTGAAGTTGTTACCCATACCACTCTGTTCCTCAACATAGGCAGTAATACGACATAGGAAATACTTAATGAATGGGCCGTTCTGTCCGTGCAGACGAAGGTCGTTCATACCTGTATCAATGTCTAAGTCTTCAACACGCTCTCTTAAAACTTCCAACATCTCGTCATAAGTCTTATTGCGCAATGACTTGATAATATTGAACATAGTGTAAGCAATCGAAGATGCTGTATAGGAGCGGAAGTTAATTTGTCGTCTAACAACGAAACCGTCAAGGAAACGTGCAACAAGATTCATCTTCCGCTTGCATTCATCATCACTGTCGCTTAATTTTAACCCCGCAAGCATCATGGGAGAAGCCAAATAAGGAGATATACCTCTGAATTGATTATAATAAACCCATTCAAGTCCTGGAATGATGTCTTTCATTGCTTCCTGCAACAATATATACTTATTGAAAAAGAAGCGATAGTTGGTATCAAAGAAGTTCTCCATATTACCGTTAATGGCCTCTTTCAACCTTCCTTTCTCATAGTTGTCTCTAAACCAACTGTGAAAACGGACACCTATATGTTCAAAGTCCTCATCTACTGATCCTGCTTTGCTCTGTCTTTTCGTTTCGGCAAACTGTGAACGCATCCATACACGAAAGAATGCATTGTCGTAGTCTTTTCCATATGACAAAAGTTGATGCATATCTCGTTTCCATTGTTCATTGATAGCAGTACGTTTATTTTCATCTTTAAACTTAGACAAGACAAAGCCCTTCAGCATATCACTGTTTGTTAGATTCAATCCTCGATCATTCATCGTTTCAAAAATGGTATATGCATTTTCTTCAGAATAGGCTTCTATCTTCACAATGACTATGTTATTGATAACCCAATACATAAAACTTTCAAGAGCTTGGCCTTGAAGGTCTTCTGGGAAACTTTCCTTGATGTCATTGTAGCGGTCTGCCATGCAGCGTACACTATCCTCATCTGTGTCTTTTGGTGTGTATTCATTGTTATTGTAAAGACCATCTAAGCAATCTTTGCGTTCGGGCACCTGGATGTTGAATGACTTCTCACCATAGCTGTCACTGAAAATCATATTTTGCAAAATAGCACCTTTAGCAACACCCATAGCGTGATACAGATAAATCAACAAAAGTGTTAAAGATGTCACACGTTGTTGCCCATCAATAATACTCATTGTAGCATCATCTTTTGCGATTACGACAATGGAGCCCATGAAATATGTTGCATAGTTTGCAACATCCTTTGTTGAATGTTCTGGCCTATAGTCCGCACGAAAAGCATTATACAGGTCGTCAATCAACTGGTCAATGTTTTCTTTTTGCCATCGATACTCTCTTTGGAAATAGTCAATGGAATATTTATTGTTGCTCAGTATGTCCTTCAAAGGATATTCTTTGGCCACTATTTTCTTATTCTGTATTGTACTCATATTGCTATTATGTCATATTTATGGTTCAATAAATACGGGAGTTCCCTTTTCGTTTTCAGGATTTATTTCAATCAGCTTCTCTATCATACGATGATTAGCCAAAAGACTTAAATCTATGTTAAGTGGTTCTATAGAGAAAGTCATGTAACTCTTGCGCGGATTCTTGTTGGGATAGTCCATAGCTTTCAGTTCTTCCTTACCGATCTCCCTATGGTCTGTTATAGTATAGGCTGATAGTTTACTTGGTTTACCGAATTCATAAAGGACTAACAGGGACGTCCTTCCAAACATCTCCCTGTGTTCTTCCATGGATCCTTTGGTTTTACCCAATCTTACATTATATAGATTATGGGCAAGAATCCAGTCATTCTGTTTCTTGTTCTTAACACATCCCACAAGGATGGTTTTATCACCACCAAAGAAATCAATAATGTTTTGGTCAAACCGATTCCATTTATAGCACTCAAATGGCTCTGCAGCCAACATCATCTCACCTTCCTCCTCAATCGGAGCATACATGGAAACAACAGAAGAGGAAGTCTCTCTTACATTATTATCATCAGTCTCGTTCTCCTTGAAATTCTCCACCTGCTCCATTACCTCACGGAACACCTCTGGGGTATATTGTGGAGGATAGCCGTTCTTGACAAGGCAAATCTTGATGTCTTGTTTCAACTGGTCACGAACTCGCTGGTTGTTGAGCCAGTCGGCAAATGATGATTTTGCATCAATGATATCTCGAATCTTACATGCAAGACTCTTACACTTATCATTGACGACAATGCCATCCACCTCCTTATCTTCTCCATATTCAAAGTTGTTCTTATCTCTCAAGTGGATGAGTATGTCATAAAATGCCTTCTCCTCAAAGGTGAGTCCCAACTTACGGAAACTTTCCCTGTCGGCTTGCATTCCTTTGAGAATGTTGAGAGCCTGTTCAGTAGCGTTCTTGATGATACTCTCCGCAGTGGCTTCCTGAGTCGCGCCAGCCTCTTGTTCTGATAGGAATTTGCGACGGTCGTGGTACTCCTGAATGGTTGCCTCCAGCATTTCCTGGAATTTCTTCGATGCTACCTGGTTGGTCTTTCCGTACTCTGTGATTTGCTTGCGAAGCAGTTTTATCAGCGTTTCCAGTTTGGTGGCTGGCATCTTGACGTCTTCAAGCCTTTCCGTAAACTCTGGCCCGAAGATGTCCATCTCCTCACCTTCTTCAAGAATACTCTCCACATTGTTGTACTTCAAGGCTTCTTCCACCATTTTTGCCACCCGTCGGTTCATGGTGTCGGTATCAGGGGCATCCGTGCCATTCATCTTATAGACCATACCGGCTATGGCCATAAAGCATTGTGCCAATGCCGACTCCTCCTCACTTAGTTCACCTGATGGCTGACAAAGGTCGTAAGCCTTGCGCATCCTCTTCACATTTTGCAGGAAATAGGTCTTGAACGTAACTTTCTTTGTTTTCTTTCCATCCTTGCTGACTGAGTTGAAACTTTCATTTGACGAGAATACAAACTCCGCTGCCTTTGCCAACAAAGTATATCTTGTTGCAGGATCGGTATCTGGATTAAGGAATGGAGTCAAATCATAATTTCTGAACAAAGCCTTCAGTATCTCCATATACTCACGGAAGATTAGAGTTGCCTGCTCAATATCATCCTCGGTCAATGCCACGGAGTTTTCACCGCCATACATCTTCCTGGCTTCCAGCATCTGGTCGCGTATGCCGATATAATCAACAATCAAGCCATACTCCTTGTCGGGATATTTGCGGTTGGCACGGCTGATGGTCTGTATCAACGAATGCTTCTGCAAGGGCTTGTCGTTATACATATAGGTCAGACACTCCACATCGAAGCCTGTTATCCACATATCGACCACGATGACGATTCGGAAATTGGAATGTTCCTGCTTGAAAGCCGCGTCCAAATCTTCCGACCGTTTGTCGTTCTTTACGCCTCCAAGATAATTATACATTTCGGCCTCGTCATTGCTTCCCACGCTGGCCACCATTGCAATAGTCGGCATTTCTTTCAACTCTTTCAGCTCTTCTGGCGAAACATTTACTTCTTCAGGTGTCTTCCGCTCCTCGAACCATTCTGGATAATGAGCCTTGAACTTCAACAGCAAATCGTAGGCTATCTTCCTATTTGAGCAGACTATCATTGCTTTCTGCACTCTGTCTGGGTCGTTCGCCACAGAACTTACGTAGTGGTCATGAATATCAACGGCAAGCTTTTCAAGACGATCAGACTCGCCCAGAATAATTTCCAGCGAGCTCATGGCCTTCTTGCTTTTTGCAATATCTTCTTTGGTTGAGCCTTCATCAGCACACTTGGCATAATAAGCCTCAATCTCTTTGGCTTTCTCTGCATTCAGTAGCACTTTGGCTATACGTGGATGATACTTGATAGGCACAGTTATCTTGTCAGCTACTGCCTGATCCATCGTATAGCGGTCAATCTCGTCGCCAAAGGTCTGGTAGGTTTCTGCAATGGGCGTACCCGTAAAACCAACAAACGTTGCATTTGGTAAGGCTTCGCGCAGCACCTTGGCGTATGGCTTAGATATCATGGCCCGCATGTTCTCGTCGGCATCCTCGCTGAACTGAATGCGCTTGGAGCCTTCTATCTGTGTGCGGTGTGCCTCATCGCTGAAACAGATGATGTTGTTGCGCTCATTGATGAGTCCTATCGGGTCATCCTTGCGGTCGCAGAACTTCTGGATAGTGCAGATAAAGAAACCGCCACTGTCTCGGAGCGACAGTTCCTTCCGCAGGATTTTCCTGCTTGGCACAACCGACACTTCGCCCAAGCCCAGAAACTCAGTGCTCTTGGTGAAGAGTTTTGCACCTTGCTTCTGAAGATCTTCGCGGTCAACAATCATTAGAATTGTTGGCGAACCTATCTCTGCCGCACAACGCAATGAGAGTTGACGGGCAAGGAATGCCATCGTATAGGTCTTTCCGCACCCAGTGGCACCAAAATAAGTGCCGCCCTTACCGCTTTTTGTCTTCACCGATTTGATGACACTCTCGCGGAGCAGTCGTGTGGCAAAGAACTGCGGATAGCGACAGACGATTTCTTTTTCATCGCTGTCAAAGTTCTCATCTTGAAAATACACATAGTCCCTAAATATCTCCAAAAACCTTTCAGGACGATAGACTCCTCTCACCATAGTCTCCAACTCATCGAAAGGCATGGTGCTTACCTTGTCTCCATTCTCCACACGTCGCCAAGCATAGAAATGCTCGTAGGGTGTGCGTACTGTTCCCAATCGTGTCTTCACTCCATCGCTAATACAAGCCAGCGGACAATAGTGAAGCAAGCCTGGAATATCTCGCCAATAGCGGATGTTGATTTGCTCCCAAGCCTTTTCAATCGTTGCTTTTTCATCAGCAGGATTTTTCAATTCTATCACGCAGACGGGTATTCCGTTCACATAGAGTAGTACATCAGGACGGCGGTTCTTTACTACGCCATTATTGATGTATTCCACTGTGAACTGATTGACTACGCGGAAAATGTTTGTATTCTCATTCTGAGGATTATCTAAGCACGCAAAATCTATCAAGTTGACAGTTGTTGGTTTTCCGTTTTTATCAACGGCAGGCACACCATTCACCATCCACTTATAGACTTTATGCAGCGTGGCAAAATCCGTATCAGCACCAACCAGCCGGACGTTATCTGCTATTCGTTGCAGTTCCTCGTCCTTCACGTTCTTATGATTGTCTTTCAAGAACTGAAGCAGGTCATCCATATAAAGCACATCCTTTTTGCTGGCTCTGGGAATGGAGTCGCCAAACAGATACTGCCATCCTTCTCGTTCAAGGAAACTGATGAGAGCATTCTCGTAGTCGCTCTCCACGAAACGGCCGTTGATGGTTTTGTATTTAGGTTTTGCCATAGTCTATGCTTGTTAGTTACTGGTTTCTAATGATCCCTTTATCAATATCGGACAGAGCCGGTTTAGTTGCTCTTTCAGCTGTGCGGCTATTCGCTGACGCTCGATGTAGCATTTGTGGATATTGACAATCTCCTGCTGAATTTTGATGTCTGGGATGGGAATAGCGACATCATTCATATCATCCATCGTGAATACCTCACGGGCACTGCCCCAAGAATTGAAGCGGGCGTAGCGGTCGAACTCTGGACGGTCGAAAAACATAAAGAGATAGTCAGGCAAAAGCTTCTGCTGGTCTTTCACTTTGAAAACTGTATAGGCAGATGATACAATATATGTGTCTTGGCTATCGTTGATAGCAAGAGTTATCTTTTCTCCATTCCGTGATGTAACGGGGACGAATACAAAGTAATCAGGGCGGACAATTATATATGGAGATAATGACACCCCCTTCATATCAGCTTTCGTGTCAATGAATTTCTTTTCTATTGAAACTCCACGAAGGTTTGTTATGTCATACTTTCCTTCCGAATTCCTTTCGTCGCATTGCTCTATATAATCTCCAATTTTCAAATTGTCATTTTCAGCTTTCAGCTTATCCAAGTATCCATCGCATACAAGTTTCAACTCATCCACTTTGCTTTGATAGGCAGCAAGATTGTTTTGCAGAGCCAAATAAACATCAACATATTTACGCTGTTGCTCAATGGGAGGAAGAGTAATGGAAAGGTCACATAAATCTTGCCAGTTATAGAATTCTGTTGAACTTCCCCATGAATTGGTTATAACCAACCTATCAAATTCAGCTCTACAGAAATACATGTACAACCACTCTTTAAGCAGAACATTTGTGCTGTTGTCTTTTATACGAAAAACGACATAATCTTCCGTGAATATGTGAGGCACAGCGTCATAGTTGTATGTGACGCTGAATTTGCTACCGTTACGAGATGTGCGATGATTAAATACGAAACAACCTGGGCGAACTATTTGGAATTTGCTAAGGTCACGTCCATGCAGGTCTGCTTTTGTCAACATCATCTCCTTCATGTTGTTGATGCCTCGCACATCGGCAGGGCCATAAAGCCCCTCCGAATTAGTCTTGTTGACCAATTCTATGAGTTCCTCCAGCTTATATTTACTCAATCCCATAGCCAATTCCTTTAAATGCCTCTTCAAGCATACGTTGTGATTCTTTCTCTCTGGTCATCAGCTCGCGCATCTCCTGCTGTATGCGAACCATCTCCTTTGGATAGTCAATCTCCAAATCGTGGTCAATGAACTCGATGTACTTGCTGGGAACGAGCGTCCAGTTGTTGGCTTCCAGCTCGTCGATGCCCACGCTGCGATAAAGTTCCGGCACAGCAAAGTTGTTGCCGTCTGCTCCCTCAGCCTGCCACTGGTGGTAGATGTCCGCCACACGTTGAATCTGCTCTGGCGTGAGAAGCACCTTCTTCTTCTGCTCACCTTTCACGGCATTCTCCGTCCATTGGCGCAGGTCCATGAAGAGGATTTCATGCTCGCGGTTGCGCAGCATACGACCATGATACTTGCCACCCTTCTTGTTTTGATTGAGAATCCAGAAGGTGACGCTGATGTCTGTGGTAATGAAAAGCTCTCGCGGCAGGATGATGATGGCCTCCACCTTATCGTTTTCAATCAGTTTCTTGCGTATTTCAAGTGCATCAGTATCGCCAAGAGCACCATTTGCCAATAGAAATCCAGCAACACCGCTAAGTGGTTTCAGGTGAGAAAGCATGTGTAGAATCCAAGCATAGTTGGCATTGCTCTCTGGCGGAGTTGCATAATCCGTCCATCGAGGGTCATTCATTAAGTTGTCATTATACCAGCCTTTCAGGTTGAAGGGTGGATTGGCCATGATATAGTCGAAGTACAAACCACGGTGCAGGTCGTTGGTGAAAGTGGAATCGCTTTCGCTGCCCAGATTATGGCTGATGCCACGCAAGGCGAGATTCATCTTTGCCAGACGATAGGTGGCAGCCTCCTTCTCCTGTCCATATACATTGATTCGGCTGATGTCGCCCTGCTTGGCTTTCACCAAATCGGTACTCTGAATGAACATACCTCCAGAACCACAGCAAGGGTCATACAATGTGCCATCGAATGGCTCTATGACGGTTGCGATGAGTTGCACCACGTCGTGAGGCGTATAGAACTCGCCCTCCTCTTTGGTGGCATTGACGGCAAACTCCTTCAGGAAGTATTCATACACACGGCCAATGAGGTCTTTCTCCTCACCAAAAGTCTTGTGGCTAATCTTATTCACCTCGTCCACAATTTTCTTCATGTCGTTGGCTCCCAAGTTGCGTTGGGTGAACGTACCCTCCACGAAGCAACCCTTCAATTGGGGATTGGTCTCGCCGATACTGCGCAGTGCCGTGTCAAGAGCCACATTCAGTTGGGGTGCTGCCGTATTGATAATTGTCTGCCAACGTGCCTCCACAGGCAGGTCGAACGTGCCATCAGCAAAAGTAGCATCATCGAAGAAAGCCTTGATTATTTCCTCGTTATCTGGGTCAAGTCCTTCGTCAATAAGCCGCTGACGGAGCACAGACACTCCATCCTCATATTTCTCACCCATAAAACGCAGGAACACGAGCGTCAGCATCATGTCACGTTTCTCAAAGAACGAGCCGGAGTTCTTGGCTTGCCTTAATATATCCCTGCACTTGAACAAAATGCTGTCAAGATTCAGAGTTTCTTGTTTGGTCTTTTTTATTGATATCTTAGGCATAATTATATCTTTCTATATCTTTACAAAGCATCTGCTTTGGGTTTTGCTATTAAAACAACAGAGTCTTGGCTTCCAACTAACAACTCCCTTATATCAACTTGCAAAGCATCTGCTATTTGTAGGAAAGTCTGGATGTCTGGCTGAGAAGAGTTGGTACACCACTTTGACACTGTAGATGTATCTTTTCCTAATTTCTCTGCCAACCATTTGTTTGTTCTTTGCTTCTCTGCAAGCACAACTTTTATTCGGTTAATCCGCTCCATTCGCTCAAATTTTAGGTTATTTGCTGCAAATTTAGTGAAAATAATTCAATCCACACAATGCTTTTATGATTTATTATAGTTTTTCTGCTGAAAAACATGGATTTTGCCACATAGAATGAGTTATTAGAGGCAAAATGAATCTCTAGTTGATAAGATAATTAAAACAACAGAGGGAAACCAATCGGCTTCCCTCCACTCATCACTTTTTATTGAACTCCTGTATCTCTTTTATCATATCTTTCACGTCTTGGTTTACTTGCAGGAAGTTGGCATATAATATACGCTCACGCACTTCTGGAGAATCAAAATGATAGAACTGAGGGATGGGATAATTGGCATAGTCTTTCTCTTCCTTGGAGATTTCGTCCATATCGAAGTTTGTCTTGCAGAAAAACTTGCTGGTTTGAAACTCTTCTGACTCCTGGATGTCCATACTCCCTCCTCTACCAGTCTTTGTCTTTACGAAATCGCGGGCAGTCTGACCACATATCCAGCCTGTTGCCATATCAGCAATCTTAGAGCCAGGAACAAGACTATCCATATTCTCATTGAGGTTGACAGAGGTACGGTCACGGTCGATGGTCACACCTTTCTTTAACTGCACGACCTTACCGAAGATGTCATTGGACAGCCATTCAAGGGTTTCCTTGGCTCTGGCAGAACCACTGACCACATTACCTACAGTAGTAATAATCTTTTGCATACCTGTCTTGCCATAGTCGGCTTCCAACTGAGGCAGTTCCTGAAAGCCCAAGGCCACACTGACCTTATTGCTTCGGGCTGTTCCAATCAGACGGTCTATCTTATGGAAATATAAAGTAGGCAGCTCATCGACGATGATGCTGACAGGAATATTCTTGCCTTGACCTGTATTGACACGGGTGACAAGTCGATTCAATATCAAAGCATTCAAGGCACCAATAATACTTTCCATCTCTGGGTCATTGGCTATCAGCAGATAACTCGGATGCTTCGGGTCTGACACCTTCAAGTCGAAGTCATCACCATCTTTATGGAAAATCCAATAAGATTCCTTTGTGGCAAGACGTGAAGTGAAGACACGCAGCGTACCAATCATACCTTCCAACTGCTCCATTGCCTTATTCTCAAATGCCGTCTTGAACGGGCCAAGAAGTGGTGCCACCTCCGTATCGGTCATCAGAACCTCAAAGATAGTTTCATAGCTCTCATTCAAGAATGACAGGATATGTGGCATGTCGCTATATTTGCCCAACCAATATGCTGGAGTCGTTACATTACCCATTGAGTCACGAACAACACCTGTTGGTTTGATCATGCCTGTCTCTGGGTCGATGGTCTTATCAAAGTTCAGTTCCTGCCCATTCTCGTCATACGGTCTCTTCTCATAGTTGCAGAAGAAATAGATGCAGGCCGCAAGGAAGTTGACGGCTGAAGTCTGGAAAAACTGGTCACTGCCTCCTCCACCTTCTTTTTTGCCTTTCTGCAAAGATTCAAGAAGGGTCTCAGCGGTCTCACTGGCAGCAGCAAGATTGCCGATGTACTTCAGTTGGATAGGATTGACACGACGGCTGTATTCGACATTCACGAAATTGATGATGTTGAACTGGCAGTCTTTCGGAGTCTTTCCGGCTTTCTTGTTGATACGATAATGATAGTACAGTTTCTGGGCAAGCGTCGGGAACTTGTAATCATAGACTACCATGGCAAACCCCTTTGCACTGTGCTGACGGATAAAAGGCTCGATAATTGAGAACGTCTTACCTGAACCAGGCGTACCAACGACCCATGTACCACGGAACGGATTGATGACATTGACCCATCCCTTGCGGAACTTTCCTTTATAATAATAGCGCATCGGGATATTGACACTGTACTTATTCTCTACCTTCTCCTCCATCTGCTCAAAGCTCTCGTTCTCGAAATTGAAACGGTCTTTCAGCAAGCCATCCTTCAGGTATTTGGAGATATTGTCAAGTGCAACATGAACCAACACAGTACCCACCACAGACATTACAAAGTAAATCCATGTGCTGCTGTGGAGGGTGAAGAACGTTGGATTCCAATGGCGATTAAAGACCCAGACGGAAAAGAACATGAGTATCACGCCAAACGTAATGGGGTAGATGACCATACGCTTGGCATTGAACTCCAAATGCTTCTTGTTTCTGGTGCCGACACAAGTAACGCATATCATCAGGAAAGTCATGATCTTACTGCGAAGCATGTGGCCGTCCTGGTAAACATCCATGAGTTTAAGCCTGTCATGGATGTCAACGAGTATTCCACCCCAAAAGTCCAATACTTCCGGGTTTATGGCATATTCAAAGAACTCAACTACCAAAGAGAGGTAGATGAAAGTACGGAATATCTTATATAGCGACTGAAGGTCTTTGCTTTCTTCCATCACTTATGGTTTTGCTCTTCTTTGTTCAAACGAATCATCATTATTGGTCTCACAGGCAATGAAGTATGCTTGTCAGTACTTTCAAAACGACCTGAATAAAGGCTGAAACGCCATGCTCTGTCTGTGGCAGCCCCTTCACATTCTGTACTCGTCCAATACCAGCAATCAACAGAGTCAACAGGAAGGACTACCCCTCCACATCGCTCGATAGTAGCATTGACGATATGCCTTGCTGCATAGAGCTTATACATCTCACCGACGGATGGTATGAAATACTTGGCTTGCACACTTGATGCTATAGGGGATTCTATCTTACCGTAACGCAATGCTGTTGTGTTTAACTCTCCATCACAAGCATTGATGTCAGTGGAAGTTCCCTGAGCCACATAGATGGTGTCTGGATTGCTGAAAGCGTCTTGAGAAGAGGCATTCAAACTGACGGCATAGGCAATACCTGATATTTCGTCTGCTGCATCTACATAGAAAAGAACAGCTTCTGGAGTATTGCCGTTCTCAATACATTTATCATAAGTGGTGACATCACCATTGGTGCTATAGACCATGCCCGGCATCCAGCTATGCCAGGAGAAATCTTCCTCGAAATGTTCATCACAGGAAGTCAGCAGCATAGTTGCCAATAAAGCATAGAATAGCTTCGTGAATATTCTTGTCTTCATAATAACTCGTTTTTATCGTGAACCTGTTGGAAGTTTAATGCCTAACACAATGCCTGTACGAAACAGGTCTTCACCATTGATGCACAAATCGGTCTTCACCTGCCAATAGAGCTGCCATCCATGACGGAGAACATAGTTATGCTCATAACCAAGATTTGCCCAACCTACTACCTCATGGGTATCACTGCCAGCACTGGCTCCGATACGCAGGCTACCGTACTTGTTTCGAGAACGTACAACACATGGTTTATAAGCCACACCCAATCCCCATGTGCGATAGTTGTTCCAGAATGATTCTTTGGTAACATGTCCGGCTGATTCGTCCTTTGCCCACTTTAGATAGCCATTGGCAAAATATTCCCAGGCATTGTGGTTCTTTGTCTCATGCTCCACGGCAAGGGTTACATCAAAGCCTCTCTCATAGAGCGCACCAACGCCCAATGAGAGACGGTTGCCGTGACTCTGTGCTTTACCTATCACTGCCAGTAAGAGCATGGCAGAGACAAGTAACGACTTCATAATACTTATTTTCTTCATAGTTCAATCGTTTTTATTCTTCCATTAGTATGGCCCTATTAAACGAATCGGCACTGAGCACATCCTCATACTCAATACTGAGATTGATGGTACGGCCACTTATCTGCTTCTCGCTAAGTTCTATAGTCAGGATCTTGTCATTGGGAAAAGTCATCTTCTTCAAGACAATAACATTCCTATAGCCATAGCGGAAAGTTTGTGTTGGATCAAGAACGAGTTCCGGTTTCAACTCAATAGTCTGCACAGTCGTAGCTTTCGAGGTCTTCTTATCATTGAGCTTAACTCTCAACTGATCAATATCGAAACGGATGTTTGTCCTATTCTCCACAGAGAAGTCAATGAAGAAATACTCCCCGACACTATAGATGTTATTCAGGCGCATTATCATACGGTGCATCTTGGTTGATACGTTGCGAAAACGTGCTGGTGATGCCCAGATTTGACGCGCATACCGTGTCATATCTTCTGTTGACATACTGACAGCAGGATTATTATATGGTACTCGTTCATCCAGTGAAATCGTCTTCTCTGTCACTGCTTCATCCATCCTGGATGTATAGATAAGGGCATACTGGGTACGATAGCGTTCCGTAACGATAGTGACAACGGCCAACACGTCACCGTCATGGTGTACGTCCATACCCTCTTTGGGTTTGAGACGGACGGTATTGTTGATTGGCTGGTCACCTGCCACCTTGTCAGTGCTGATGTCCACAAAACGGACGGGCTCACTGGCAGTAATGACTGTGGTTACATTCTCGTTGACGGTAAGATATTGCATATCGTCCATCGTCGTCTGCGCCATTGTTGGCACAACGGACAGCAGCGTAAAGACTGCCGTGCCAAACATTTTTGATAGTTTCATATTGATATTCATTTTGTATGTCTCTTCTCCTTTGAATTGATTAAGTACACCTGAGTACCATACTTGATATTCACCTTATTCTTGCGAATGTTCTTCGAGATGGCATTGGCCGTTTTCTGATAAGCATTCTGAAGGGCTTGCATTCCCCATCGGCCCAAGGAACTGGTGGCAGAACCGTCATTTAGGCTCATGCTTTGGCTCATGGCTCCACTCGCAACATCCTGCGTGGTTTCCCTGAAGCTGCTCCTTGGCACATACAATCCTTCCATACCATCGGTATCGTAGATGCTCAGATTAACCTTTACCAATTCGTCATCAATGAGAACACTCTTGACGGTTCCTTTGACACGCTGTTGGCTGAAACCACTCATCGTGCAATACAGATAGCTGCCGCTTGGGATAGTACGATCGCCCACATCGATGTCATCAAGCAATCTCAGGCGCACACGGCTTCCATCAACCGCCTTGACATTCTCATCGACAATGGCTTTAATAAGCTTATTCTGGGGTTCATTAGTGGTGATGGTGTTGAAATAATCTGAGGTCTCTTTCTGAGTCTTCACGAATTCTTCTGCCTCTGCCTCTTCCGCTATCTCGGTTACGGCATTCTCATTGATGGAGACTTCACCAACCTTTTGTTCTACCTGCTGCCGAGCTTTGCCTCCTGTTTCGGCTGCACTGTTCTCTACGGCAGACATTGCACCTGAAGCCTGGCGTTCACCTTCCATCCTCGCTTCTGCAAGTGCCTTGCGAAGCCCCTCCAATGTCTCGTCTTCCTCTGAAGTGTTTCCACCCGTTCGGTCATCGGCAAAATGATTATCTTGTGCCTGTTGCTGGCGCATCTGCTCCTGCAACTGCTTCAGGCGTTCCAAAGACTCCTGTGCCCGTTTGCTGTTGGGATCCATAGCAGCGACCTCTGCATCACTGTACTGTGACGTATATTCTTCCTTGATGTCTTCCCCACCACGCTCAATGTTCTCTACGGCTGATTCATCCTTAATCTTGCCAAAGTCATTGAGCATATTGGTGTACTTGTCGCCGATACCGTCACCCTTGATATTGGCATCAGGCAACTTGTCATTAAAGAACTCGGTGGTTTCCAAATTCGATTTGTCCACCTCGGCTTTTTCCGTTCCAAAGAGGCGTATGACAAAGAAGCCCAAGAACAGGATGGGGATATACAGGATGGCAGGAAGCATATACTTCGGCTGCCGGAAATTAATCTTTTCTGTAAGCTTCATATTCGTCTATTTGATGTGGTGTATAAATGTTGATATCTTTCTCTTCCGTCATACCTTGCTCTTTGGGTGCATGATGACGCTTAAAATGAAGTTCCTTTTCCTGCCGTTCAACGGCACTGGAAGGCTGAGGTCGGTACTTTACTGCCTGTGTCATTCGATACAGGCTTAGTCCTACACTGAAGAGCACGAAAGAGAAAACGAGTGCCAGGAATAACTTGGTGTGCTTAGAGGCAAAACGCTGTACACATGCAGCACCCTTGTCAAGATGCAGGGATTGGGCGAAACTCTTTCCTGCTGCCACATCCCTTTCATAACGCTCCTTGTACTTCGGGTCGTCCTTATCAGGAACTTTCTCCCCGAACAGAATTTTCTTGAATCCCATATTATAATCGTTTAATAGTTCGACTTTGTGCGCTGCTCCAGATCCTTGTTCAGGATAGTGCGCCAGTTAACGATAAGCAGTCCATGCGGATTGTTCTCGGTTCTCGGCACACGCTTCAGATAGCCCTCAGTGACCAGTTCACGCATCAGCACGGAAGTTCTGCGCTCGATACGCTGACGGCCATAATAGGTGAAGGACATATTCTCTTCACTGAAACGGATACTGTCACAGAAGATGCTGAAGACGGCACTCGTTCCCATGATATTGCCATAGAAACCTTTTTCCTTCAGGGCATTGTATTGTGCCAGACCTGTCTCGTCGATAAGATACATGGCTTTCTCCATCGTGTACTTGATGTATTTGTCATCAGGTGCAAGAGTGAAGAAATAATGATGGAACATTTCGACATGGCTCTTGGCTTCCACGTCCAAGGTTTCCTCCATCGTACTACGGTTGACGAGGACGGGAACATTGCCGTCCAGGACATACACTTTCTGATGTGCATCACTGACCATTCCCCTGGCTGTCCAGATGCTGCCAAGAGAGATGATCACACATCCCACTAAGAACAGGCTGCATATAATAAGCACCAGCTTAATCTTGTTTTCTAAATTCTTGATTACCATTGTATAACGATATTATATTAAACTCCTACTAAACGACCTGCCGACTGACGCATGGAGGTGGCCACACCCTCACCGAAGCTACGGGTGGAGAATGCGGTATCGCCCTCAGGTATCATCCATGCTGCAAGGTCTGGAACAAGGTTCAAGCACTTCAAGGCCACGACACTGGCTGCCATCAGATAACCAGCCGAGAAGAAAGCGTTCTGCAAATAGTTCACTACGGTCTCATTTGAAGCAGTGACTGCCGCGAGGTCGTTATACTGTATGTTGATGACTATATCAAAGAGCAAGAGGACATAGAAACCGACGAAATAAAGCATGGCTCCGTAGAAATGAACTGTGAGATACCTGATAATCCACTTAGCCCATGCCCCTTCCCATTTCGGCAAGAGGGAGAACGCCCATTGAATAGGTCCGAAAATGGTAAGCATACCCAACAGGATCTGCTGGCAGTAGATGGTTCCCCACCAACCTATTCGGAAAGTGATTAAAGCTATCAGCATGATTATCTTGTCGGCCAACATCACAAGTCCGGCTGTGGTACTGGTCATCTCTGCTTTCACAATGTTTTTTTCATCTTCAGCTGCAGCATCGGCATCTGTGACATCCTGCACACTACTCTGGGTGAGCAAGGCGCTGACGGCATTGCTGGCCGCCTTGATGGTGGACATGGGGTCTGCGGCTTCATCGCCTAACTGATACATCAGCTGCTGTACGTCCTGCATCCTATCCTCCACCTGTGCTGCCTCGGCTTCATAGAGGTCATGGGTGTAACTGCCTATGGCATTAGGTATGTAGCTCAGGAAGTCCAGAGTACACCAAGAGCTGTGACCTCCTGCTATACCAGTGTCCGATGGTGGGTACCACCAACAAAGGACAATGCTGACAACTAACGGCTTGAACAGTTTCATTACATCCAATGGCTCACGCTTTACCATCATCTTATAGGCCATGTGCGCACAGACGATAATGGCGAAGAGTCCTGCCAAAGCCATAGACATCTGGAGAATCCACCAAAACGGCCCCTGACCACCCGTGAACGTGGCATCGGTCAGAAACTCGTTGGTTCTGAATATCACGTCATCAATCTCTTCTTCAAGGAGGTTAATGCCGAAATCAACAGCGGTACTGTCATTACTCATATTGCTTCTTTCATTTAAGGATTATTTGATACTCGTCTGGTACTTCCTTCATGGGAGGCATCACGCCAACGGTTATAGCCAGCAGTCGCATTCTCACTGACACGGTGCTGGAAACGTGACATGGCTTGAACAAGGTGGTCTGCCTGATTCTTTGTAGTCAGGTATCGCACTCTAAGCAAGAGATGGTCATTGCTCTTGACAATCTCATCATAAATGGCGAGATACTGCTTCTGACGTTCGCTATTGGGCATGTATGCTTGTCGGGTGGCTTTGATAGCGAAGTCATACATCTGGCCAAGTTCTGTCCAGTTGGTGATTTCCTCTGTCTGAGTCTTTCCATTCAAGGCATTGATATTGTTTTTGAAGACAAGCAGCTTGCTTTCAATCTTGTTTCCTTCCGTGATCCATGCAAGGTCAACCTGGCGGTCAGCGATATTGGCTGCTTCAATCTTAGCACGGCCTTCAAGGTCTGCCTGAATACTGTCTGCATATTCCACCTGTGGAATGGAAGCGGTATTGGCTGCAATACGCAAAGTGTTCTTAACGGAAGTGGCAGCTTTGGCTCCGTTCTTGTACCTCCGATGGGTAACAGTATAATAAAGCTCAGGAGTCAGATTACCCGCACCCAGTTCCATGACCTTAATCTGCCCCTGCTTGGAGGCATCGTGATTGTAGGTCATGGACTGAGCATGGGACTCAATACAAATGAAAAGTATAGCAACAGCCGATATGAAGATGCTCTTTCTCATATTATTTTTCTTTACGTTAATAATCAAGAATGTTTCCTGCTTCCATCCATCGATCAAAGGCTTCCGTTGCCATCTGACGAATGGTTTTGGAACGGTATATCTCAGACTTCCAATAACTCGTCCTCGCCTGTATGAACTTCCAGGTCTGGTAATAGGCACTGTTCACGATGTCCTTGATACGGTCAAGTGACTTGTTGATATTGTCAATCATCAACATTAAGGAGGCTGTGGTGCAACAGACCTGGCCACTGGCATAAGCCGCCAAGACACAGACTGAGGAATAAAGATTCTGACATTCATCTGCAAGATGAGAAACAGCCCTGGCATTGACAGCAAGTAACAACGTGTCGGCACTTTCTATGCGCCCACGCTGGATGATCTTTTCATTGAAGTCTTCGAGCATCGTCTTATACTTGCCTATCTTCTCCGAAACATTATCATAGGTGCGATAGACATTGAATCCTGTGCAGACGGTGCTGTACACAAGGTCAATGATGTCAAAGGCACGGGTGTACTTGTCTAATTCAAGATTGATATCCCTGTACTCCCGATGAGTGACCTTGCTGGCCTTGTGCAGGAGGGCATTGCTCTCTTCCAAGGTGGCACGGGCAAGAAGGAGGCTGCGCTGCTTCTTGTGGTCGTTGATGTAAGCTTCAATGGTCGGTATGTCACGAGGGACTAACTGAGCCATGACAGCCTTGGGACACAAGGTAGTCAGGCAAAGCAATAGGATGATATGTCTCAACTGTCTCATTGCTAATCGTCTTAGGGTTCAACATCATAATTATTGTTCTCTTCCTCCCAATCGTAATAGTCACTACCTCCGTTGTGCATCCAACGGCGACGACTCTTTTCTGCGATATTCATCTTGCGGTTCTTGTCAGCATTGAGCTTGGGTAACAAGTCGTGTACCCAATCCCTGACTGTGTGCTTATAATGGAGGAACTTCTCTATCGTTGCCAGATCTGTGTATATTTTAGCAAGCCTTGCCTCAATGCCTCTGGCAATCTCCAGACGGTCACTTGCCCATAAGAGGTGACGGACTCCGTCTGTGTCTTCTATTTCCAGTCCTGGACGACGGCTATATTCAACACTTACCGTACATGAAGGATATTCCTGAGCAAGCTCACTCAAACGCTGGTTGACAATAGCCGCGTTCTCATCATCGGTCTTTGAAGGATCAAGGTCCATCGTTTCGGCAACGGACGTATCACTCCAGCTACTGGTCAATTCCCAATCAATCTGCACAATGGCACGGTGTATCTTGATACCAAGGAAATACTTTGGTCTTCGTGCAATAGAAACCGTTGCCTTGAAAGTAACCGTTCCCTTGACGCTACCGACAGTTCCATTGCGGATAAATGTGTAGCCCGTCCAAGAGCCGTTGTCCGTCCATGTGATTCCATAGGCATCCTTCATGGACTTCATCAACTGCGGTATTCTGGTATAGTCATCAGTCTGGGCACGCTCCCCTTCCTCTGCTTCAGAAATGGCGTTTCTGGTGTCAATAATACTCTTGTTAATCGTGTCGA
>Ga0310695_10002769_pt1 | contig 35994 bp, 25 predicted proteins | sample RumenRJG_04DNA_FD_203882 | JGI IMG/M metagenome (GOLD analysis project Ga0310695, IMG submission 203882) | Bovine rumen microbial communities from Lethbridge, Alberta, Canada - RJG_04 (v2) (version 2) | ecosystem: Host-associated > Mammals > Digestive system > Stomach > Rumen | place: Canada... | reverse complement strand
ACATCGACTCCTTTGGCCAGAACATCACCAACGCTTCAAAGAGAATCAGCGACAACGACGCGATGGCAAGCGAAAAGCAAGAGATGATCGAAGACCTTGAGCTTGCGCGCGCCAACTTGCAAAAAGAGCTTACCGCGATTACAGAAGACATCGTGACCGAGCTTGACGCAAGGCTTAAGTCGGCCGGCTATTCACAGAACGCGATGAGCCAGGCCAAGCAAGAGCTTGACGACACTTTGGGAAAGCTTAAGATTTTTGTTCAGGGCCGCAAGAACATTTTTGACGACGCGGTAAAAACCGGCGCCACTTCTGACGGAAACAAAATAGCCAGCGAGTCCGCCGCCGCTTTTGGCGACGCGCTCGAAATGCTTCAAACACTTCAAACCGCGCTTGACGCTTACATAAAGGCCTCGCCCCAGTTTATCGGCGAGTTCCTTAGCCCGGAAGGCATCATCACTAAAAAGCGCGGCGTTGACCAAAAGGTTCAGGAAAACTTGGCGCAAGTCGGCGAGTTGAACAAACGCATCGACGAGCTTAAAAAAGAGAACGAAAGCCTCAACGAAAAAATTTCGGAATACAGGGAAACATTGGCAAACCTTCAAGTCAACGAAGCCAAGATGAACGAGCAAATCGCCGCGGCCCAAAGCCAAATGACGATGTTGCGCCGCACGTTGACCACAGAAGAAAACAACTTGCGCCAAAACGACGAAGAGCTTTACCTTGAGCAAAAGCGCAAGGAAGACTTGGAAGAGCAAATCCAAACAATCGCCGAAGAGCTTGCCGAAATCGAGGCGCGCGGAACAAAGACCGCCGACCGCCTTAAGGAACTTGACGAAGAAATCAAGGACTACAACAACAAGGTTTCGGGAAAGACCAGCGACCTCAACAAAAAGCAAGAAATGCTCAATAAGTACCAATCCCAGTACGAACAGCTTTCAAGCTCTTTGATCCAGACAGAAACCGAAATCAAGAACGTAAAGCAAAACTTCCTTGACCAATATTCCCGCGACTTGATGGAATACGAGGAACGAATGTACACCATCACCGTCCAGCCGCTTGAGCTAAAGGAAAAGCTTTCAAAAAAGCGAACCGAGTTGGACGAGTTGAGCCACGGAATCAACTTGATGGCTCCGGAAGAATTTGTGGAAGTAAAGGAGCGCTACGAGCGCCAGCAGACAAACTACGACGACACGTTAAAGTCGCTTAAGGACTTGGAGCGCGTCGCCGAAGAAATCAAGTCAAAGTCTTCGGAACTCTTTTTGGAGACTTACAACAAAATCAAAAGAAATTTCCACAATATGTTCCGCCGCTTGTTTGGCGGAGGCCGCGCGGAATTGCGCTTGGAGAATCCCGAAAACGTTCTTACGACGGGAATCGACATTTTGGCGCAGCCGCCGGGAAAAAAGCTGGAAAGCATCGCGCTTCTTTCGGGCGGCGAAAAGACAATGACCGCCATCGCGCTTTTGTTCGCCACATACCAAGTCCGCCCCAGTCCCTTCTGTTTGCTTGACGAGATTGACGCGGCGCTTGACGACAAGAACGTAGGAAGCTTTGTTACGGCGCTTACCGCTTTTGCAAACGTAAGCCAATACATCGTAATCACCCACAACAAAAAGACCGTTATGGGCGCTAGCTCCATGCTTGGCGTTACGATGGAAGAGTCTGGCGTTTCAAAAATCATCGCCTTGCGCCTTGACGAAGACATCGACAAAATTAAAAAGAATTACGTTGACAAGCCCGACGACTTTGTAGAGGAAGACGTTCCGCCGGAGGAAGGAGTTGTAATTCCTCCGCGCCCGCCGCGCCGCGAAAAGCCAGCCGATGAGGAGCAAGGCCAGCAGTAATGGATTTTTCTGAGATTGGCGACAACATAAGGGACTTTTTCTCGCAAAGACAAAAAGCGCTTTTGATTTCTTGCGTCTTGATAATATTTTTTTGCGCGGCGCTTATCGCCATCATTTTGATTCCGCAAAAAAAAGAAGTCCCCAGCGCCAGCTTTAGAAGCCCGCCTTTGGAAGCAGACCAAGAGTTGCTTTTGCCGCAAGGCGTTTCAATCCCGCAAGAGTACGCCGTAAGCAGGCAGACAAACGAAAAATGGACCGACTCGCAAGTTCACGAATGGCTTGTCCTTCCCGACGAGGAAGCGGTTAAAAAGCTTTCGGCGTCAAACGATTCCCTTATTAAAAGCATAACGGAGGCCGCCCCGTGAAAAAGACATTGTTCCCGGCTTTTGCTTTGCCCTTAGTTTGCGCGATTCTCTTTTCTTGCCAAAGCACCGAAGGCTCCGCCAAAAACGCGGCCGACACCGCAAGCCTAGCGGCAGAACAAAGCGCCGCCGAAAGCGCCGCGGCTTCTGAAAACAGCGAAGAAATCGCGGCCGCCGAGGACGACGCGACCGACGCAAACGGCGCGGACGCTTCCGCCTACGAAGAAAAAATTCCCCAAAGCGAAATGGAAGAATTTTCCGCGCTTTTAGACTCAGAAGAAGACGCTGAACAAGCGGACGATACGGAAAACCAGCAAAACGCGTCTGGCATCGCGCAAAGCGAAAACGGCTCGCTCGCTCAAAAAATAAAGGACTCGGGCAAAAGCGAGGCCAACGAATCTTCCGCCGCGGCGCAAGACACCAGCGTTTCCGTAGTTCCAACAACAAGCAAAGACTCCGACAAAAACGGCGGACAAGCCTCAAACGACGGCGCGGACCTTACGCGCTTGACCAACCAAGGAAAAGAAATCTCGGGCGGGCCTTTGATCGGTCCTGCCAGCGACAAAGTTCCGGGCGGCGAAAAAACAGCCGCGGGCAATCAGTCAACGCCCAAGACCGCCCGCGACAACACAAGCGACCGCTATAATTTTTCGGACGACAACGAGACAGCAGCCCAAGAGCAAGAAACGATAGAAGAAAAGGAAGAAAAACAGCCGCCGGTTCCCAGCCGCTCGATGACGATAAAGAACAACCAATTCCTTGACGTAATCTATCCCGGAAGCGGCTGGATTTACTTGGGCGAAGAAGGCGCCGGCGAACACTTTATTTTCCAAGGACGCAAATTGGGAAAAGGCGAGACAACCTTTACCCTTCGCTCAAAGGAACCGGGCGTCGCGCTCTTGCACTTTTACAAGAACGACATCCTTACAGGAAACTACATCGACGACTACATTCAAATTTCAATAACCGACAAAAGCGCGACGGACGCCACCCACGTAGAGGCGCCCTCTTACGCCGAAGTCGTTCCGCCAAAATTTGACAGAACAAAAGCGGTTGAGGAAAAGAAAGTCGCGCAGGCGGAAAGCGCTTCAAACGCTCCGCAAAAAGAAGCTCCCGCGCAAAGCAAGGACGGCGAAAAAAAGCCGGCGGCAAAAGAATCGCAGCCCGATAAAAAAGAAGCCGCGCAAGAGTCGCCGTCAGAAAAAGTTCAGACTGTAATCCAAACTTCCGGCCAAGAAAAAAGCGATTCAAAGCAAAAAACCGCCGTCGCCGGAACGAGCGCCCCAGCGGCCGAAGAAGAGCAAAAAGAAAGCGCCTTGGACCAAGGCTTTTCCGGCGGAACGGACAAGGCAAAGAGCCTTTTGGAGCGCGCGCAAAAAGCCTACGACGAAAAGCGCTACGCCGAAGCGTTGGACTTGGTTCAGCAATTCTTTGACACGGCAAGCGAAGACTTTGACGCGGGTCTTTACTTGGAAGGCTTGATTTTGGAAGCCAAGTCCGAAGTGCGAAACATCAAGAGCGCGATCGGCGCCTACGACACGTTGATCAAAAACTGGCCGCAAAGCAATTACTGGCGCAAGGCCAACGAGCGTTCGATTTACCTAAAGAGATTTTACATAGACATAAGATAAGAAGGTTTGTATGAAAAAGAATTCATTTACCATTGCGACGGCCCTGTCGCTTGCGGCCGCGCTCGCGCTTTCTTCTTGCTACATCAGAGCGGAAGACAAAAAGGAAAACGCAAGAAGCATTTCCGTTTCGGGAACGGGTTCTGTAAGCGTAAGGGCAGACCAAGCGATAATCAACGTGGCCGTCGTCACCTACAACCGCTCGGTGGTCGAAGCCGCGCGCCTTAACGCCGAGTCAGTCGGAAAAGTCCACGCCGCTTTGGCCGACGCGGGTTTCGCTCCCGATTCGATCACAACCAACAGCTATAGGATTTGGCAGGACAGCTCATACAGGAACGGAGTCCAAGTCCGCGGCGACTACCGCGTTTCAAATTCAATTCAAATCGTAACGATGGACACACGCAAGGCCGGAACCGCGATTGACGCCGCCGCAAAAGCGGGCGCCAACGAATTCTCATCGATAGAGTTCACTTCGACAAAAATCGACAACGCCATGCGCGAGGCCAGAACGCTTGCGATAAAGAACGCCGCCGAGGCCGCAAACCTTATGGCAAAAACTGCCGGAGCGGAATTGGGAAAAATAATTTCCATCCAAGAAGCGGGCGCCCCGACGCAAGCCGCGCGCGCCGAAGGAGCCAAGATGATGGCCGCGAACGACTTTGCCACGCCCATCAACGCCGGCGACAATCTTGTGACCGTAACCGTATACTGCGTCTACGAACTAAAATAAAACATAAAACAAAGAGGCATAAACATGTTGGACTACAAATTTATTAAAGAAAACCTTGCCGCGGTAAAAGAGAACATCAAAAACCGCAATATGACAGCCGACGCGGACGCCGTCGTCGAGCTTTACGACAAAAGAACAGCGCTGGTCACAAAACGCCAGGACTTGCAGCAGCAGCGAAACCAAAACGCCGCGGCGATGAAAGGCAAGATGGAGCAGGACGCCCGCCAAAAGCTTATCGACGAAGGAAAGAAAATCAAGGAAGAAATCGCGGCCGTCGAAGCCGACCTTGAAAAAATCGAGCCGGCGCTTGAAGAAGCCGCGCGAAAGATTCCAAATATGTGCAACCCTGCCGTTCCGATCGGAAAGCTGGACACGGAAAACCTTGAGGTAAAGAAAGTGGGAACTCCGCGCAAATTTGACTTTGAGCCGCGCGACCACGTTCAGCTTATGGAAGAATTGGACTTGATCGACTTTGAGCGCGGAACAAAAGTTTCGGGCCAGAAATTCTATTACCTAAAGAACGAGGCGGTCTTCTTGGAGCAAGCCTTGATTATGTACACGCTTAACCTTTTGCGAAAGCACGGCTTTACGCCCTTCATCACGCCGGACGTCGCCCGCCAGGAAATCCTTCAAGGCATCGGCTTTAATCCGCGCGGAAACGAGTCAAACGTTTACTGCATCGAAGAAGAAGGCACATGCTTGGTTGCCACAGCCGAAATCACTTTGGGCGGCTACCATTCCGAAGAAATTTTGGACAAGGCAAAACTGCCTCTTATGTACTGCGGACTTTCGCACTGCTTTAGGCGCGAAGCCGGAGCGGCCGGCCAATTCAGCAAGGGCCTCTACCGCGTCCACCAGTTTGACAAAGTGGAAATGTTCGTTTACTGCGTTCCGGAACAGAGCGACGAATTGCACGAAAAGTTGCGCCTTATCGAAGAAGAAATCTTTACAGGCTTGGGACTTCCCTTCCATGTCGTCGACACATGCACCGGAGACCTTGGCGCGCCGGCCTACCGCAAGTGGGACTTGGAAGCCTGGATGCCCGGCCGCAACGGCGGAGAATACGGCGAGGTCACTTCTACCTCAAACTGCACGGACTACCAAAGCCGCCGCCTAAACGTTCGCTACAAGGACGACGACGGAAAGAACAAGTACGTCCACATGCTTAACGGAACGGCCATCGCCGTAGGACGCGCGATGCTCGCGATCGTTGAGAACTACCAAAACGAAGACGGCTCGATCACAATCCCGGAGGCGCTTGTTCCCCTCTGCGGCTTTGACAAGATTGGGCCTAAAAAGTAAGGAAGCGGATTTTGGAAGAAAAGACGGTTATGGAAAGCGCCTCTCTGGAAGGCGCCAAAGAAAAAAACTATCCCAGGCGAGTTTTCATTCTTTTGTGCCTTTTGTCGATGGTCGTTCTTGTCGCCATCCTTAAAGTCACAAAGGGAATCGCCGTTCAAATCGTCTTGTCAATTCTGCTCGCGCTTGTAGCCCTTCCCGCCGTTCGAAAGATGCACACACGCTTGCGCCTTCCGTGGGGCGTTGGAATCGGAATCACTTTAATCGCCTTTGTTTTGTCAATCGGAGCGATCGCCCGCCTTTTGCAGGCCAGCGCCGCTTCGATCATCAACGCCTATCCCCGCTACGAAAACCGCTTGCTTACCCTTTACAAGTACGCGGCGCAGCGCTTTAACCTAAGCTTTGACGAAGGAAAAACATTAATCGAAAACCTTTTGGCGCAATTGAAAATCCGCCAGTACTTGCAAAGCGCGGCGCTTTCAGTTTCAAACACGGCGCTGCTCACGGCAAAGAACGTGTTTTTGGTTTTCATGATGTACACGTTCCTGCTTGTCGAGGCGGGCTCTTTTGAAAAAAAGATTTCGCTGGCCTTTGAAGGAAAAATGCGCCACCGCGTAAAAAGCGTGATAACAAAAGTCATGGTGGACACAACCAGATACCTTTCAATCAAGTTTGTGATTTCGCTTGCCACAGGCCTTTTGGTCTTTGTCGAACTGTCGATCATAGGCGTTGACTTTGCGATCGTTTGGGCTTTCTTGGCCTTTTTGCTCAACTTCATTCCGACATTCGGAAGCGTGATTTCCGGGCTTTTAACGGGCTTTTTCGCGCTGCTTCAATTCTTTCCGTACGCGCCGCCGGTAATCGCCACGGCTCTTCTTTTGACTTTGACAAACATGCTTTTGGGGAACGTAGTCGAACCCCGCATCGAAGGCGACAACTTGAACATTTCGCCCTTCTTGATCTTGGTTTCTTTGAGCATTTGGGGATGGGTATGGGGCTTTATCGGAATGCTTTTGGCCGTTCCCTTCTTAGTGTTCATCAAGATTGTTTGCGAAAACGTTTCCTTCCTAAAGCCGATCGGCATCTTGATTGGAAACAACAAGACGGTCAAACGCGCCGTTAAATAAGTTTTTCGCCGGTTCCCTTTTCGTACAAAAAGCGAATGTCTTCTTCCTGCAGCGACGTGTATTTGCACACAACGCAAACCAATTCTTTTTTGTCGTCATAATAGTTTGACTCAACGCGGCACGTTCCGAAAATTTTTCGCTCGGTTAAAGGACGCGGCAGCGGGAACGACATCTCAAGCGCGTACTCGGCTCCGTCCTGCAAATCGGCGTTGCCGGCTCTTTGTCCAAAAACAATTCGTTCGTGGTTGATGAACAAAATTTCAAGCGGCGTCTTGCGGTTTTGAACGCTTTCCATTTTGACAACTTTTTCGGCCAAGTAACGGACGACGGGAATCAATTGCACGCCGCTTCCGGCAACGCCTTTTTGGCGCGCGTGGACGATGAACTCCTCCAAGTACTCCTTGGCCTTGACTTGAGCCTCTTCGGAAATGTCTTTCCAAACCGGCTTTGAAAAAAGTTGGTAGTCCTTTGCGGGAACGCAATCGATGTGAACGTCAGTCTTTTGGTTGACCGAAAAATACAGCTGCGCCGAAATTTCAGTCGGACGTGGAGCCGCCGGCGCTTCTTGGATTCTGCTTATCGACGACGGAATCACAAGCGCAAGGCCCGCCTTTATCTGCTTGATTTTTGTCTCAAAGTAAAGGCCCAAGCGGTTAAAGTAAAATTCAACGCGGGCTTTTTTGTCGATAAAGTTCTTTACGTTTTGAGGCGGGTTGGTCAAAAGAATGATGCCTTGCTCCAAGACCTTTAATTGTTCGGCCTTTATGGCAATCGGAAAAAGCGCCGCGGTGGCAGGCTTTACTTCCGAACCGTCGTCGTCGGCTTCCTCCGCCTCGCCTTCGATCGGCGTTACGGTTACGGGAACGTTTCCGTCAATCAAATATTGAAGGACAAGCTCCCGCTCAATCCCTGTCAGTTTTGCCGCTTCCATCTTTTGCCTCCCATTTATAAATTTCTATCTGCTGGATTTTCCAAGCTTCTTTGTCCATCACAGGATAAAGCTTGCAAAACAAATAATCCTTTTGCCCCGAAAACCTTACGGGAATTTCTATCAAGTCTTCGCCCATAAAGGGCCGGCCGATAACATAATTGTCAAAAGCGCCCGCGTCATTGCTGTCCGCCAAAAAGAGCGAAAGCGAAAAGAGCGTCTTTGAATAAAACAAGGCGTCAAGCGGCCCGGAATCTTTTTTTTCGTCTTGTCCAGGCTCGGACTTTGAATAGTCGATAAAGGCCCCGCAAAAAGACCTGACGGTTTCCAAAAGCTCGCCCTGCATGCCCGACGTGTCCAAGTTTTCAAAGCCCAGCAAATCCGGATAAACGCCCCTCATCGGAAAGCCGCCTTCCAAAGCCGCCATTGCCAAGGGCGAAAGGGGAACGTTTTTTGAAATCGAGTCAAAGGAATCGATTTTTTTTGAAAGGCGGTCCCCTTCTATTTCGTAGGCCCATTGGGCGGCGGAACTAAGCTCTTCCGCGCTTTTGGAAAGGGGCGTGTATTCTTCCAGCTTTTTTTCCGCCTTTTTTTTGCAAGAAAAGAGCGCCGGGCAAAGTGCAAGGATTGCCGCGCAAAGGCAAAAAGAGGCCGGCTTTTTTACAAGAAATTTCGCTCCCACAATACTCTATTCTATACCATAAATGCCAAAAAAGCAACCTTGCGCCCCCTAGCAAAAGCGTTAAAAATGCGCTAGAATCTTTAGAAAAATTTTTGAGGTAACTTTATGGCTCTTACATTGGCGGAAAAAATCTTGCAGGAACACATCGTTCCCCAAGCGTGCAAGGAAACACAGTTTACAAAAGGCTCTCCGATTGAGCGCGGAAAGGACATCGCGATAAAAATCGACCAAACGCTCACCCAAGACGCGACAGGCACGATGACCTACCTTCAGTTTGAGACAATCGGAATTCCCCGCGTAAAGACAGAGCTTTCGGTCTCGTACGTTGACCACAACACCCTTCAGACAGACTTTAAGAATATGGACGACCACCGCTACCTTCAAAGCATCGCCGCCAAATACGGCCTTTACTTTAGCCGCCCCGGAAACGGCATTTGCCACCAGGTTCACCTGGAATGCTTTGGAGCGCCCGGAAAAACCTTGCTCGGTTCCGACAGCCACACGCCGACAGGCGGTGGAATCGGAATGATCGCCATCGGAGCGGGCGGCCTTGACGTCGCCGTCGCTATGGGCGGAGGAGCCTTTCACTTGGCCATGCCCAAAATTTTCGGCGTAAAGCTTACAGGCTCTCTTAAAAAAGGAGTCGGAGCCAAAGACATTATTTTGGAAGTCCTCCGCCGCGAAACCGTAAAGGGCGGAACGCTTGCAATCTACGAATACTTTGGACCCGGCGTCGAAACTCTTACCGTTCCGCAAAGAGCCACAATCACAAACATGGGAGCGGAATTGGGCGCGACGACCTCGGTATTCCCCAGCGACCAAAAGACAAAGAAATTCTTGGAATCCATGGGACGCGGCGGCGACTGGAAAGAGCTTAAGGCCGACGAAGGCGCCGCTTACGACAAAGTTATCGAAATCAACTTGGACGACTTGCATGCCCTTGCCGCCTGCCCCCACAACCCCGACGTAATCAATTCAATACAAAGCCTTAAGGGCCAGCCTGTGACACAAGTCGTAATCGGAAGCTGCACCAACTCGTCGCTTGACGACTTGGAAAGCGTCGCCGCCATCGTAAAGGGAAAGCATATCGCGCCCGGCGTTGAGGCTGGAATCGCTCCCGGAAGCCGCGCCACTTTGATGATGGCCGAAAAAGCCGGAATCTTGGGCGACCTTATAAAAGCCGGCTTCCGCATTTTGGAATCGGCTTGCGGCCCTTGCATCGGCCAGGGCTTTGCCCCCAACAGCCAAGGCGTAACCTTGCGAACGTTCAACCGAAACTTTAAGGGCCGCAGCGGCACTGCCGACGCAAACGTATATTTGGTAAGCCCAGAGACCGCCGCCGCCGCCGCAATCACTGGCGTTTTCACAAGCGCTGAGGACTTGGACTACGAAGACGCGGCCTACAAGACTGGAGTCCGCCAAAGCCTTTTGGACGGAGGCGACAGCCGCCTTACAAGCCAAGACGTTTTGGAAGCCGCGCAAGACCGCGGAATGGTCATCGCCCCGCTTTCAGAAAGCGAGTCGGCCAAAGTTGAAATTTTGCGCGGCCCCAACATCAAGCCCTGCCCCGCTTGCCGCGACTACAAGCCAAGCCTTACGCTCCCAGTGGCGCTTAAGGCAGGCGACAACGTTTCAACCGACGACATCATGCCGGCCGGAGCCAAAATGCTTCCCTTGCGCTCGAACATTCCCGAAATAAGCAAGTTCACCCTTACGCGCCTGGACCCGGAATTCTACGAGCGCGCCGAAAAAGCCAACTTTGCCGACTGCATCGTGGTCGGAGGCGAAAACTACGGACAAGGCTCAAGCCGCGAGCATGCCGCGCTTGGCCCGATGTACTTGGGCGTCCGAGCGATTTTGACCAAGAGCTTTGCCCGCATCCACAAGGCAAACCTCATCAACTACGGAATCATTCCGCTCAACTTTGTGAACCCCGCTGACTACGACGCGATTAAGATGGGCGACACGCTCAAGCTTGTAAACATCGAGGAAGCCTTGGACACAGGCTGCGAGTTCAAGATTGACCTTAACGGAAAGACAATCTTGGCCGTAAACGACTTGTCCGAGCGCAGCCGGGCGATTCTTAAGCAGGGCGGCTTGGCAAAATACACCAAAAACGGCGGCAATTGACATAGCAAAAGCCATTCAGTATAATAGAAAAGATAAGTATGATACTGATAAAAACGTCTACAAAAGTTCTTTTTTCTTTACTGATGGCCGCCGCTTTGGTTACCGGAGCCATTTTGGGCCTTTGCTTGGCCAAAACCGCTGACACTGTCAACACCGAAAACTTCACCGAATTTACCACGGCGCTGCCGACTAAAATTTTGGACATCAACGGCGAGTTGATCACGGAATTCACTTCGGAAGAGCGCCGCGAAATCATCAGCTTGATTGAAATTCCCCAGCACATGAAAGACTCCCTTTTGACTCGCGAAGACCGCATCTTTTACGAGCACAAGGGTTTTAGCGCCCGCGCGATTTTCCGCGCCGTTGTAGGCGTTTTGACAAGAAGGTCGATGGGCGGCGGCTCAACCTTGACCCAGCAAATCGCGGGAACCTTGTATTGCGACCGCAAGGAAATGAAAATCGGCCGAAAGCTAAAGGAATTGTGGTGGGCCATTCAAATGGAGCGCCGCTATTCCAAGAACGAAATATTGGAACTTTACTTAAACCGCGTTTACTTTGGCGGAGGAACGTACGGCGTCAACGCGGCCAGCAAATATTACTTTGGACACGACGCCCGCCACATCACTCCGGCCGAGTCCGCGATTCTTGTAATCCAGCTTTCAAACCCGGCCTTTTACAACCCCTTTGAGCACCCCAACCGCGCGATGGAAAGACAAAAGGACGTTTTGCGCGCGATGGTCAGCGAAGGCTACATCACTCAAAAAGAAGCGGAAGACTCATTCGACAACTACTGGCTCAACTTTGACTTTTCGCGCACCGACACGTCGGCCTTCTTTATGCGCGACGACAAGGCGCCTTGGTTCAGCGAATACGTTCGCCGCGAGCTGAGCGAAATGATTTACGGAGACGCCGACATTTATTCAAGCGGCCTTACGGTAAACACAACCGGAAACATCCAGCACTTGCAGGTTGCCCAGCTTTTGATGGAAAAGCAAATCGCCAACGCCAACGCAAACTACAAGCAGCAAATGGCAGTAAAGCAAAAGGGCGCCTTTGGCACTTACGTTCCGATGAGCGAGTTGATCACCTTGATGTTCAACCTAAAGCGCCTCAAGATGTCAAAGCAGCTTGTCCAGTCGTCGGCCACAAAAGATTTCCAGACAAAGATCAATCCCTTGGTTGACATCGCAAGCCTTATGTTCGGCATCGACAACCTTAAGGTCGGCATCATCAACAAGGCCAACCGTTTGACGCAAGAAAAAGCCAAGGCTCATACAATCGAAGGAACGATGGTGAACATCGAAAACGACACCGGCTACATCACGGCGCTTATAGGCGGAAGCAAGTTTGACCAGTCAAACCAGTTCATCCGCGCAAGCCAAGCGCGCGTTCAGCCAGGCTCTTCTTTCAAACCCTTGTATTACAGCGCGGCGCTCGACACGCCAGACTTTAACGCAGCCACGGCCATTCTTGACGCGCCTTACGAATTCAAAGCCAAAGACGGAAGCAGCTACCTTCCCAACAACTACGGCGGAGCGTGGAGAGGAAACGTCTTGCTTTGGAGAGCCTTGGCGCTTTCTCTTAACGTGCCCGCCCTTAAGGTATTGGAAAAAGTCGGCTTTGACGCCGCGATTGAACGCTCTGTGGCCTTGCTTGGAATTCCGCAAAAGGAATTGCCCAGCCGCGCCTTTATTCCTGGCTTCCCGCTTGGCTTGGGAACGGTTTCTGTGCGCCCGATCGAAATGGCGCGCGCCTACGCGATTTTTGCCAACGGCGGAAAAGCCGTAACGCCAACCGCGATCCGCACTGTAGAAGACCGCAACGGAAACATCATCCTTAACATTGAGCGCGACGTTCACAACAACATGAAGAACCCGACGCAAGTAATCACGCCGCAAAACTCTTTTGTAATGACAAAAATTATGGAGCACGCAACAACAGTCGGAACCTTGCGCTTTGGCTCGCAAAACCGCTCCAGCTTGATAGAGCCTTCCACCGGAGACCCCACGGGCTCCAAATTCATTTACACAGACAAGAGAACCGGACAAGAGTTCCAAATGCCCTTTGCGGGAAAAACAGGAACGACCCAAAACTGGGGAGACGCTTGGGCAATCGGATACAGCCCCTACTACACCGCCGCCTTCTGGTTTGGCTTTGACACGCCCGGAAACTCAATGGGCATGTCAGGAACAGGAGCCTCTTTGGCAGGACCGCCGTGGGGCGACTTTATGAAAGTGATTCACAGAGACCTTCCGTACAAGGAATGGCCCCAGCCCGAAGAAGGCGTCGTTAAAATCAACGTTTGCGCCGAAACCGGAAAGCTTTGCGCCGAAGGCTGCAGCCAGATCGCGCTTTGGTTTATGTCAAACAACGTCCCCAGGGAAGTTTGCGACCTTCACGGAGTCGGCCGCATGAACACAGAAAAGCGCGCCGAAGACATGCTGCAAGACGCCATGTACCAAACAGGCTTTACGATGGACGACTTTATCGACGACAGCGACTTGTCAACAGGCTTGGACTTGGACGCGATCATTGACAACAGCGAAAAGCAAAGCGTGAACAATCCAAGCGACGCTAACAATTTTGACGGCAATTCTTTGATGGAGTAAGCCGATGTTAGTTAGCATAAAGGACATCAAAGTAAAAAGACGCGTGCGCAAAGACTTGGGAAACCTTGAAGACCTTAAGGACAGCCTTCGCCGCTACGGCCTTTTAAATCCGATAACGCTAAATTCAAAATACCAACTGATTGCCGGCGAGCGCCGTTTGGAAGCCGCCAAGGCGATCGGTTGGACAAGCATCAACGCAAACATCATCGACAACCTTACGCCTCTAAGCCAGCTGGAAATGGAATTGGAAGAAAACAACCAGCGCAAGGAGTTCACCGACGAAGAGCTTATGGAAGGCTACAGGCGTTTGGCCCGATTGAGAAATCCAAGCCCCTTGCGCCGTCTATGGGACGCGCTGGTGGCTTTCTTTGCGTGGATCTTTAAGACTATCCTTTCTTGGTTCGGACGATAGGAACGGTCAAGGCACGCTTCGCTTAAAGCCTTGACTCGTTCCTTTTGCTGCGCGACTAAAATTATCGCGCCGCAATCACTTGAAAACGACGCGGACGAACTTTTTCTTTCCGGCGCGCAGGACTAGCTCGCCGTCTTTGTCCAAATCGCCTTCGTTAACGACGCGCTTTACGTCGTCAAAAGTTTTGGCGTTGATCGCCGCTCCGCCCTGCTGGATCAAACGGCGGATGTCGCCCTTTGAAGCGCCGCCGATTTTTGCGGCAAAGAACAAGTCGATCGCGCCGATTCCGTTTTGAATCAAAGATTTTTCAAGCTCAACTGTGGGCATGTCGTCCTTGTTGCCTTCTCCGCTAAATGCGGCTTTGGCTCCGCTTACGGCCTTGTCCGCTTCTTCCGCGCCATGAATGTCTTTGACAACTTCGTAGGCCAAAGTCTTTTGGGCGATGCGAGTTTCGGGAGCGGCCTGCTGTTTGGCGGCAATCTCTTCGATTTGCTCGCGGGGAAGGAAGGTGAACACCTTGAGGTATTCCAAAACCTTGGTGTCGTCGGAATTGTAAAGGTGCTGGTAAATCTGGTAGGCGCTGGTCTTTGTCTTGTCAAGCCAAAGCGCGTTTCCTTCGCTCTTTCCAAACTTCTTTCCGCTGGCGTCAAGAATCAAGGGCATCGTAAAGGCGTAGGCCTGCTTGTCGAGCATTTTTCGGATAAGGTCGACGCCCGTTGTGATGTTGCCCCACTGGTCGCTTCCGGCGACTTGCATAATGCAGTTTTTGTCTTGGAACAAGTGAACAAAGTCAAAGCCTTGCAAAAGCATGTAGGAAAATTCGGCAAAGGTGATGCCCGTCTCCAAGCGGCGGCGGATAATATCTTTGTCCAACATATAGTTAAGGCTTACGTATTTTCCAATGTCGCGCAGGGTGTCCAAAAAGGAGCGGCCCTTCCACCAATCGTAGTTGTCGACCAATTCCGCTCCGGGAACGAGCGCCTGAATTTGCGAGCGGATTCCGTTGATGTTTGCGTTGACGGTTTCTTCGCTGATGATTTCGCGCTCGGCTGTCGGGCGCGGGTCTCCGATGCGGCCTGTCGCTCCGCCGCACAAAAGAACGGGATGATGGCCCGCGTTGGCCAAGCGCTTTGCCATGCACAAAGATGAATAATGGCCAAGGTGAAGGCTATCCGCGGTGGGATCGGTTCCCCAATAAAATGAAAAGGGCTTTCCGTCCAAAACTTTTTGCAAATCGCTTTCTTCGCCTGCGATGTCCTTAATCAAACCGCGCCATTTTAAATCTTCAAATAATGTCATGACAGCAATATTATCAGATTGAATGATTCTTTTCAATATGCTAGAATAATTCTTATGAACTATGGATACTTTCGCGCGGCGGCGGCCAGCGTTGACCTAAAAGTGGCGGACCCCGCCTACAATTCTGAGAAAATCATTACCGCGGCAAACCAAGCCGAGGCTAAGGACGCAAACCTTGTCGTCTTTCCGGAACTTTGCGTCACCGGCTACACTTGCGGAGACTTGTTCTTTCAAGACGCTCTTTTAAAGGCGGCCGCAAAGGAATGCGAAAGAATCGCAAAAGAAACCAGCGGACTTAAAGCCGTTATTGCAATCGGCCTTCCAGTCAAAAAGGACGGAGCGATATACAACGCGGCGGCGATTTTGTTTAAAGGAAAAATCTTGGCGCTGGTTCCAAAATCCTTTATTCCAAACTATTCGGAATTTTACGAGCGCCGCCAGTTTTGTCCCGCTCCCGCGACCGAAGTTGCAGAAAGCCTTTATTTGTCAGAAAAAAATCCGGCCGTTCCCTTTGGAACCAACATTTTGATTTGCCCGGAAAATACCCCGGCCAAAATCGCCTTTGAAATCTGCGAAGACTTGTGGGCGCCCAATCCGCCGGCCACCCGCCACGCATTGAACGGAGCCAACATCATCGCAAACCTTTCGGCCTCCAACGAAATAATCGGAAAAGCCGAATACCGCCGCCTTTTGGCAAACGCCACTTCGGCCCGCCTTTTTTGCTCCTACATTTACGCTGACGCGGGGAACGGAGAGTCAAGCCAAGACATGGTATTCGCCGGCCACAACTTGATTTGCGAAAACGGAAAGCTTTTGGCGCAAAGCGCTCTTTTTGAAAACCAAATAATTTACGCAGACATCGACCTAAACCTTTTGGTAGCCGAGCGCGCCAAGACCACGACTTTTGGACAGGCGCAAGCCGCCGCGCAAGATAAGGGCCGCTACTTGGAAATTCCTGTCAACCTAAAAGAGCTTGACTACGACAAGACTCCAATCTTTTATAGGAACGTAAACGCGCGGCCCTTTGTTCCGTCGGACAACGAAAAGCGCGACGAACGCTGCAAAGAAGTCATCACCCTCCAAGCGCAAGGCTTGGCCAAACGCTTGCGCCACATAAAGGCAAAGAGCGCCGTAATCGGATTGAGCGGCGGCTTGGACTCTACCCTGGCCTTGCTTGTGACTTGCCGATCCTTTGACCTTTGCAAGCTGGACCGCAAGGGAATCTTGGCGGTTACGATGCCCGGCTTTGGCACGACGGACAGAACTTACCAAAACGCGCTTTCGCTTGCAAAGGAAGCGGGCGTTTCGTTAAAGGAAGTTTCTATAGCCGCCGCGGTTCGCCAGCATTTTAACGACATCGGCCAGGACGAAAACGATCACGACGTTACCTACGAAAATTCGCAGGCGCGCGAGCGCACTCAAATCCTTATGGACTTGGCCAACAAGTCCGGCGGAATCGTAATCGGAACCGGCGACCTTTCGGAGCTGGCCTTGGGCTGGTGCACTTACAACGGCGACCACATGTCTATGTACGGAGTCAACTCGTCGATTCCAAAAACTTTGGTGCGCCATTTGGTTCAGTGGGAAGCCGACTGCGCTCAAAGCCAAAAATTCAAGGAAGCGCTTTTGGACGTTTTGAACACGCCCGTAAGCCCGGAACTCCTTCCTCCCGAAGGCGGAAACATCTCGCAAAAAACCGAAGAGCTTGTGGGCCCTTACGAATTGCACGACTTTTTCTTGTACAATATCGTTCGCTACGGATTCGCCCCGGCAAAAATTTATTTCTTGGCAAAAAAAGCCTTTGAAAAAGCGGCGGACGAAAATCGTCCGCAAGACCAAAACTCGCCGCGCTTTTCAAAGGCCGAAATAAAAAAATGGCTCAAGACTTTTTACTCACGATTCTTCTCCCAACAGTTCAAGCGCTCGTGCATGCCCGACGGAGCCAAAGTTGGAACGGTATCCCTTTCGCCGCGCGGCGATTGGAGAATGCCCAGCGACGCAAGCTGCGCCTTGTGGCTTGCTGAAATCGACGAACTCTTATAGGAGGAACGGAATGAAAAAAAGTTATCAGGCGGCGGAAGACCGCTACCAAAAGATGGGCTACGCAAATTGCGGAAAGAGCGGACTAAAAATGCCGCGCGTGTCTCTGGGCCTTTGGCACAATTTTGGAGAAAGCGCCAAAATCGACAACGTTCGCGCGATGTGCCGCGCGGCCTTTGACAACGGAATCACTTGCTTTGACATCGCCAACAATTACGGCCCGCCTGGAGGAGCCGCCGAAGAAAATTTCGGCAAGGTTTTAAAAAGCGACTTCGCTTCCTACCGCGACCAAATGATCATTACGACAAAAGCCGGCTACGGAATGTGGCCCGGACCTTACGGCGACGGCGGCTCGCGAAAATACCTTTTGGCAAGCCTTGACCAAAGCCTTGCGCGAACCGGCCTTGAATACTTTGACATTTTTTACCACCACAGAATGGATCCCGACACGCCTCTTGAAGAGACAATGGGAGCGTTGGACCAAGCGGTAAAGTCAGGCAAGGCTTTGTACGCGGGAATCTCAAACTACGATTTGCCGACGACATTGAAGGCGGCGAAAATTTTGAACGACTTGCATTGCCCCTTTGTCGTAAACCAAATTCAATATTCGATTTTCAACCGTTCCATCGAAAAAAGCGGCCTAAAGAAAAAGGCGGCAAAAGAAGGAATCGGCTTGGTTTGCTTTAGCCCGCTGGCGCAAGGCCTTTTGACCGACCGCTACCTTAAGGGAATCCCAAAAGACAGCCGCATCAAAACCGACGGCCGTTTTTTGACCGAAAAAAATTTGACGGCGGAACGAATGGCGCAAATAAACGCGTTAAACGACATCGCAAAGGCGCGCGGCCAAACTTTGGCGCAAATGGCGTTGGCTTGGGTTTTGCGCGACGGAGACATCGCAAGCGTCATTATCGGAGCGTCAAAGCCAGAGCAAATTTTGGACAACGTAAAGGCGGCCCAAAGCGCCGCGTTTACAAAAGAGGAATTGGACGCAATTGACAAAATCGCCCCCGCGCTCTGACAAGCCTTCGCTATGCTAAGCTACTTGCACGCCTTTCACGCGGGAAACCACGCCGACATCCTCAAGCACGCCGCGCTTATCCAGCTTTTAAGAAAGCTGAACCAAAAAGAGGCGCCCTACACTTTTTTTGACACCCACGCAGGAAGCGGCTTGTATTCAACGCAAGGCGAAAAGGCCCGCAAAACCGGCGAGGCCGCGCGCGGCGTTCTTGCGCTGGCCCAATATGCATCGCAAGACCAAAACGCGGGCGGCCAAAATCTTGGCCTTGCAACCGATACTGGTTCAAGCCCAAAAAGCGCCGCGCTCGCGGACTACCTTAACTTTGTCCGCCCATACCTTGCGCGCGACTTGTATCCCGGCTCGCCCCTAATCGAGCGCGCTTTTTTGCGGCCGAACGACGCCCACACAATATGCGAGCTGCACCCCGCCGAGTTTGAAAGCCTAAAGGAAAATTGCGCCGCGAATCTTGGGCTTGCGACCAATATTGGTTCAAGCCAAGAAGGGGCCGCCCCCAATTCTAGTCTTGCGACCGTTCCCAAAAACGCGCCACATACGCAAATCCTAAAAGCCGACGGCCTAAAAACCTTGATCGCCCAAACGCCTCCAAAAATAAAGCGCGGCGCCGTCTTGATCGACCCCAGCTACGAAGAAGCCTCGGACTACGAAGCCGTAAAAAAGACGGTGATCGCGATTCACAAAAAATGGAGCGTCGGCATTATAATGATTTGGTATCCGCTCCTGGCCCACCGCGCGGCGGAAATAGAAAACATGCTGGAATCGATAATAGCCGCGGCAAAAGTTCAAAACGCAAACACAAACATTTTGCGCGCGGAGTTTTGCGTTGACGCGCCGCAGAGCCACATAGAAACGTCATTGGAAGAAAACGCCGCCGCAAAGGCCGCCGCGGCGGGTACGTCTAACGCGCCGCGCCTTTACGGAAGCGGAATCCTAGTCGTCAACTCGCCCTGGAAACTGGACGAGGAACTTGACGAAGCGCTAAAGCATTTGTCGCGCGTTCCAGGCCTGGCAACAGAAGCGTCTTATTCAATCACGAAAATTTAATTTGTCCGTCCGAAGCGGCCGCTGTAATTTGCGTTCCTTCGGCAAACTTTCCGGCAAGGATTTCCTTTGCAAGCGGATTTTCGACATAAGTCTGGATCGCGCGCTTTACGGGACGCGCGCCAAAGGCCGGGTCGTAGCCCTTTTCGGCAAGGAAGTCCAAGGCGCTTTGGTCAAAGCAAAGCTTAATGCGGCGGTCTTCCAAGCGCTTGGCAACGCGCTCCAACTGGTTCTTTACGATGCCCGAGATGCAAGACTTGTCAAGGCGCGCGAACATCACGGTTTCGTCGATGCGGTTTAGGAACTCCGGCTTGAACGAAGCCTTTAAGAGCGCGTCGATTTGCGGCCTGGCCGCCTTTAACTTTTCGTCAGTGTCGGCTTCCAAAATAAGGTCGCTTCCAAGATTGCTTGTCATTATGATGATCGTGTTCTTAAAGTCAACAAGGCGGCCTTGTCCGTCGGTCAAGCGGCCGTCGTCCAGCACTTGAAGCAAAACGTTAAAGACATCGGGATGCGCCTTTTCGATTTCGTCAAAGAGGACGACGCTGTAGGGACGGCGGCGGACGGCTTCGGTCAACTGGCCGCCTTCGTCATAGCCAACGTATCCCGGCGGCGCTCCGATCAAGCGGCTTACCGAAAACTTTTCCATGTACTCGCTCATGTCGATGCGGGTCAAAGATTTTTCGTCGTTGAACAAAAAGTCCGCAAGCGTTTTTGCAAGCTCAGTTTTTCCGACGCCGGTTGGGCCGATGAACAAGAAAGAGCCGAGCGGCTTGTTGGGGTCGCTTAGGCCGCTTCGGTTTCGGCGGATCGCGTCGCTAACGACTTGCACCGCCTCGTCCTGGCCGATGACGCGCTTGTGAAGCTCGCCCTCCAGCTGCAAGTACTTTTCTTTTTCGGAGCTCATCATTTTTGAAAGCGGAATTCCTGTCCAAGAAGAAACGACGCGAGCGATGTCCTCTTCCGTAACCTCTTGGCGCAAGAGCGAGGCGTTTTGCTCCGAGCCTTTTTCTTTGTCCTTTTCTTCGGCGGCCTTAAGGTCTTTTTCCAAAGCGGGAATTATCGAATACTTAAGCTCGGCGGCCTTTTCCAAATTGCCTTGGCGGGTGAACTTTTCTTCGTCAAAGCGAGCGACTTCCAACTTTTCTTTTAGCTCGCGCGACTTTCCGATTTGGTTCTTTTCGTTTTGCCACTGCAATTTCATCGCGTCGCGCTTGCCGGAAATTTCAGACAATTCTTTTTCAAGCTTTTGCAAACGTTCCAAACTTGCCGCGTCGTCTTCCTTGCTGAGCGACTGCCGCTCAATTTGAAGCTGCAAAATTTTTCGTTCGATTTGGTCAAGCTCGGTCGGTTGGCTTTCGATTTCCATCTTAAGGCGGCTGGCGGCTTCGTCAACCAAGTCGATCGCCTTGTCGGGCAAAAAGCGGTTTGTTATGTAGCGGTTGGACAAAAGCGCTGCGGCCACAAGCGCCTCGTCTTCTATGCGAACGCCGTGGTGGATTTCGTACTTTTCGCGAAGTCCTCGCAAAATCGCGATCGTGTCCTCAACGCTAGGCTCGGCGCAATAAACTTGCTGGAATCTTCGCTCCAACGCGGGGTCTTTTTCGATGTACTTGCGGTATTCGTCAAGGGTCGTGGCTCCTATCGCGCGCAATTCGCCGCGGGCAAGAGCGGGCTTTAAAAGGTTTGCCGCATTGGTGGAACCGTCGCCGCCGCCACCCGCTCCGACAATCGTGTGAAGCTCGTCGATGAACAAAATTATTTTTCCGTCGGCCTTTTTGACTTCGTTGATGACGGCTTTCAACCGTTCCTCAAACTCGCCCTTGTACTTGGCTCCGGCGACCAAAGCGCCCATGTCCAGCGACAAAAGGCGCTTGCCCTTTAGGCTTTCGGGAACGTCTCCGCTAGCGACGCGGCGCGCAAGCCCTTCGACAACGGCGGTTTTTCCGACGCCGGGCTCGCCGATCAAGACCGGGTTGTTCTTTGTGCGGCGGCACAAAACTTGCATCACGCGGCGGATTTCTTCGTCGCGGCCGATCACCGGGTCAATCTTGTCTTGGCGGGCAAGGCTTGTAAGGTCGGTACAATATTTTTCCAGGGAACGCATTGAGCTTTCGGGATCGTTTGAGTCAACCTTGCTTGAGCCGCGCAAGGCTTTGAGCGCCGTCATAATCGCCTGACGGTTGACGCCGCTGGTCTTGAGCAGTTCCGCAGCCTTGTCGGAATTTTGAGTCATCGCCAAAAGAAGATGCTCGGTGGAAAGGTAGTCGTCGCCAAGAGAGGACATCTCGCCCTCGGCCTTGGCAAGCGTCCTTTGCGCGGCCTGCGACAGCGTAAGGTTTGCCGCTCCGCTTACCCGCGGAAGGCTGTCCAAAAGGCGGCGAGCCTGGCCGGCCAAAGCGCCCGCGTCCATTCCAATCCGTTCCACCAAGGGAGCGATGATTCCGTCCTTTTGCTCCAAAAGAGCGATGAGAATATGTTCGTTTGTAATTTCGGCATGGTCGTTCTGTCGGGCGACGCTAGAAGCCTCCTGCAGCGCGTCCATAGCCTTAATTGTCATTTTGTCCTGATCCATACCTTTAAAAATAACAAAAAAAACAAAATTCGGCAAATTTTTCTTGATTTGCGCAGGAAAAAGTAAAATTTTCTGGCCAATCATCTATACCTTATATGTAAGGAAAACGCGAAACGCTTTTCAAATTTGCATATAGGAGTGATTAAATGAACGAAAACAAAAAAGAGCAGACGCTGGAAGAAAAGTGGGAAAACGCCACGATTGCCAACAACTTTATTTTCTACAAAATAATGAGGCACAACCCCGACGTTTGCAAGGAACTATTGGAAATTTTGCTTGAGTTTAAGATCGAGCGAATTGAAATAAGCCAAGAAGAGGAAATCAACATCGACTTTGACAGCAAGGGCATTCGGCTGGACGTTTACGCCAAGGGCTCTGACGGCCTTAAGGTTTACAACATCGAGATGCAAGCGACGGACACAAAGGAGCTGCCGGAGCGCTCGCGTTACTACCAGGGAGTAATCGACGTGGACCTTTTGAAGTCCGGCCAAAAGTACAAGGACCTAAAAACATCATTCGTCATTTTTATTTGCGTTAACGACATATTCGGAAACGGCCTTCCAAAGTACACCTTTGAAAACCTGTGCCAAGAAGATCCAAAAATCAAGTTGAACGACAGGGCTTACAAGTACTTTTTTATTTCCAAAAACTGTGATAAAATATTGGACGAAAGACAAAAGGCTTTTTTGCGCATGGTGACCAGCAACAAGTCTTCCGACGACTTTACCGACAGAATCAAAGCGCTTGTTGCCGACGCAAAACGCAACACGCAGTGGAGGAAACAATACATGGAATGGGAACGCGAAAAAACATACATTAGAGAGGACGCGCTTGAGGAAGGCCGCCAAGAAAAAGCCGTGGAAGCCGCGCAAAAGTTGCTTGCCGACGGCAAATATACGGCTGAAGAAATCTCGGCATTATTGGGAATTCCTGTCGAAACGTTTGTAGAACCAGCCAATTCGCAAAGCAACTAAAAGATTTTGCGCTCAAACCCTGGCGAAGACGAATACTCAAACAGGTTTTTTGCCACGGTGGAAAAGTTGAAGGTAAACGAAAAATTCTTATTGGAGTATGCCGCAATGAACATTTCCAAAATGGATTTGAAAAGGGAAACAGAAAAAAAAGACGCCCGTAGTTTTTACGCCAACGGCGTATCGATTGACATCATTGCCAAATCCTTAAACATGACAGAAGAAGAAGTCAAAGAAATCGTCAGCCAGCCCTCCCCCGCGCAGGCCTAGCCGCCCCGGTTACGGTCTAACAAAGCCTACATCGTTCTAAATACCACAACTCATCGCTAACACAAAAAAAGGCCACCCAAAAACGAGCGGCCCGCCAAAAGCTTTGCGCGACGCCGGCCGGCGACAAGCGCCAACCGAACGTTTTTGCAAAAATCTTTTAGTTCAATGTGATGTTGAACGCCTGTGAGACTCGCCTTGACTCAGTGTCGGTTCCGTCTGTGTAAGAACCGAGGCCAGAGATTGTTACAACCCAATGTCCTTCAGCCATTGTCAATCCGGTCGTGTCGAACGTAACAGTATGATTCGTTTCGTCAACCGTAACAACGCCGGTACCGGCAATTGTGCTTCCGCCCATAGCAAACGCTTTCACCTGGTCAACTTTATCCTCATCGTAAGTAAAGACAATCGTTTGGCCCGCATTGGCGGTAATATCTACAAGTTCGTTGCTTGTAACAGGCGTATCAGCGCCGCCTCCAACACTGTAGCTCGTTATCCATTTGCTAGAGACAAGAGCCGCGTAATTAGGGAAGACCACGCTGACATTGGCGACGCTCTTCCATACGCCAGTAAGCAATATGTTAGCGATATTGCTTGCAGCAATGTTGGTGACAGCGTCAGCGGCGTCCATGTCTCCAGATGTCTGGCCGGCCACGGTCGGTACCCACTTCTCGAACTTCAATGTATCGGCGGCAGTTGTGACATACGGATAAGAATCAGATGTGACGGTAGATTTTACGTAGCTCAACAAACTTTGTGTTGTAGACTTGTAGTTATATCCAATAACATACATTTCATTTGTATCTTCCGCGTCAGCGGCTTTCTTGACTTTTGCGTGGCGGTCGCCCAAGGTATAGGCAACAGTGAACATTCCAAACGGAAGGTCATCTCCAGAGACAGAGTTAACCGCAGTTACCGCTGTCGGCGTGTCGTTCGGATCGCTCTCGTCATAGCGGTTGTAGGCTCGGATGCTGGCCTTGTAAGTGTAGCCTGTTTCAAGGAAGACGGTACATGTAGACTCATTCTTGCCCATTGTCGGGTCAGCGTCTCTCGCAGCGTTAGAGTTAGCCTTAACTTTGCCAGCTCCAGTTCCGATTGTAATCGAATCCTTCTTGATTGTATAGGTGGCTGTTGCGGGATATGATGTCGTTCCCTCGCTGACAGTTCCCTTGTAAATCTTAAGTTCATAGCCAGTTTCATTAGTACAACTTGCATCCCATGTGAACTTCGCTTCGAATGTGTTGGGCACTTCTTCATTGGCTGCCTGGCCGACATTAGTAAATGAGGTGTCAACATCAAGCGTTGTCGGATTGTCAGCAGGAGAGTTCAAGAAATCGCCCAAAGCGAGTGTCTTTTGAGAGATGTTTCCGCCATCAACAATCAAGGCTTCCAAATAACGTCCAAGAGACTGGCCGCCGCTACCAGGAGTTCCATTATAGAATTCAACCATATAGTAGTATTCGCTTCCAGCCTTGACATTTTTGCTGTATGAAAAGTCAACGGTCGCGCCTGCGGCAACATTAATTTCTTCAGATGTCTCTTTGTAGGTTCCGCTTGCATCAGCTGACGTAAAAGTTCCTGTATCAGAGAGAGTTCCAATATCCTGAACAATATACTTTAAGAACGTTCCGCCTTTGACAGTGCCTGTGATGCTCACAACACCAGTCGCGTTCGTTGAGCTTACAGGCTTAAGCTTAAACGCTTGTGTCGAGCCAGATGCCGTCAAATCTACGCCTGTATTCACAGCCTGAAGAACCATATTAGAAGCAGAAGGCGTGGCTCCAGCTCCTGACTCAGCCAACTGATAAGCGCTCAGCGTAAGTGTCCAAGTGCCGGGACTAAGATCGATTTCCTGTCCGCTACCTGTGATTTTATCATAGTCAAGAGGGTCGGGAGAAGAATAAGTCTTTGTAGAGCCTGTCGCGTCAGTAAGCGTTCCTGTTCCGGTAAGATAATATGTCAGACCCTTTTTATGAGTGTCATCCCATGCGCTCGGCAAAATCGTGCGCGCAACTTCACTTGCAAGCAAAACGCGCACGTGTCCCGCCGGCTGCGCGGCGTCGCCCGTGGCTCCTTCGGCCACGTCAAAGGAGTTTGAACAGCCCGCAAAGAAGGCTCCCGCGAGGGCTAGGACAAACAGCTTTGAAAAAATTGTTTTAATGTTTTTCATAAATCCTCCTTGTGAAAAAACATAAAATAAACTTATCTATATGCTAATAAAACATTGCAGGCAAACGCTTGCAATTCCGACAAACAAATCACTCCGTCACTGTCACCTCCGCCACGTCTATGTAATAATCATCATGCAACCAAGCCATAACAAAAAGCTTGTAGTCGCCGGGGGCAAGCCCTGTCGACGCAGGTGATATCTCAATTATCGTATTATAAAATTGTCCATTATCAGCGCGTATTCTTCCTTTGTTAAAGAAAACGCTTGCGTAAGTATATTCAGGATTTGTAGGGTCCAAGGGGTCTTCCACATCCTGCAAAGCCCCCATCCTTTCTTCCAAATACGCCTTGTACTCGTCAAAGTCTTGGGGATAATCTTCCTCCGCTCCGTCGTCATATTTTAAATACCACTTGTTTGGAACCACGCAAGAAAGGATAATTTTATTCATCTTGTCCTTTGCAAAAGTGTAGCTTTCCTCCGGTATCAAAAGCCTCGCGTTGTACTTGAAATTTGAGCCGGTGTCGTTCCCCCAAATTCGCTCATGCGTACAATTGGCGTTGTACTCGTCGACCATGACGGATATGTCCTTGCAGGCGCAAAAGGCAAGGCAGGAGGCGATAAAGGCGGCGCGGACAAGGGCTTTGGCAAAAGTTTTTTTCATGCCTTTGCCCCCTTAGCCTTTTTGGCTTTGCCGCCTCCGCGCTTTAACGGAATCGGTATCTTTCCGCTGACAATAACTTTTGGCTTTATGCCAAGAATCGTGTCAAAGTCAAAGCCCGCGCCAAATTCAAAGTACTTCCAGCTGGCTCCGACTGTAAATGCCGCTCCAAAAGCCGTGTGCCACTTTGTTGACACGGAAGAATTGTTCCTTCTTTGATAAAGCTTTTCTATCCTAAAGCAAGGGTCCAGCTCAAAGAAAATGTAAGGAGCCTTTTTGTTCTTAAACGTTACCATAAGGCCCGCCGTGCCGTAAAAAGTGGCGCACAAAAAATACGGCGACTTGAAGTCGCTTCCGCCAACGCTGTATTTGTAAGGAAAATCTTTTTTTGGAAAGCCCAAGCCAAAAGACGCGCCGCCGCCTGTAAAGAACAAGTTGTTCACCAAATATCGGACCTTTGCGTCAACGTCCACCGCGGCAATGTAGGGGTCGGGCATCATTCGCCCCGCAACGCCCAAGTTTATTGTAAGCGGGCTGTCCGGAAGCGCGACGTTCTTTTTTGGCTCTTCTTCTTCGCCGCCGACAGTGTCCTTGTATGCCGTTCCCTTTACGACAACTTCGTCGGGACCGATCGCTCGCATGCGCGGCGGCTTTTGGTTTGGCTTTAGGAAAACTTTTTCCATCCGCAGCTTGTAAACCGAACCGTCGGCGTGGCCTGTAAGCAAAACACTGTCGTCGCGGTTGAACGCAAAGCTTGTCAAAGAAGTTTCGTTAAAGGGCGGAATCCAGCCAATGTACTTTCCTGTTTGCAAGTCGTAAAATTCCAAGTTGTCCCTTGCGCTAAGGACCACAAGCTTGTCTCCGCTAGAAGTAAGCTTTATCGCCTTGGCGCTTTTTCCGTGCGGAACGATAGACAAAAGCCGCTTGCCGTCAAAGTTCCTTACGGTAATCAAGTCGGGCCGCTCCAACGCTATCAAGCCGCTGGAGTCTTTTGTGAACAAGGCGCCGGCTCCGCTTCCGCTGTAAAAAGGCAAGTAGCAAATTTTATTTCCGCCGGTCGCGTCCCAAACAAAAACCTTGTCGTCCAAACCGGAGCTTGCCAAATACTTGTCGTCGCGGCTAAAGTCAAGCGCAAAGACGTTTCCCAAATGGCCTTTTAAATCCCTGTCTGACAATTTTTGCGTGTAGTGCAATACGATCGAAAGGTTTACCGTTCCGTCGTCAAAAGCCACGGCCATGTGGTTTCCGCTGTGGCTAAAGGCGCTGGCGGTGACGCGGCGGTCGCTTGCAAATTGGTAGGAATATGACGGCTCTATCTCGCCTGAGATTGCGATTTGATTCGGCAGGTCTTTAAAATTCCAAACGCTGAATTTTCCGCCGGAGCTTAGCGCCATGAACATGTCCGTTTCGGTGACGATGTCCCAGGCAAACTGCAGGCTTACCGCTCCGTCGTATTCGATTGTGTGGATCAAGCGGCTGTCAAAACCGTCTCGGATAAAAAGCGCGTTTTGTTCTGTAAGCGAAAAATAACCGTTGTTGGCGCTCCAGCAAAGGCCGTGGACCGGGCTTGGAGTTTTTAGGCTGGGAGCCGTTCCGTAAACAGAGGCGGAAGCTTGGTCGCCCTCTGGAGCGTAGTCGAGCTGTTCAGACTCGTCATTTGTAGGGGGGGGGATCGCGGTTTTTTGTTCGGGAGCTATTTTTGAGGCTTGCGCTTGGCCCAATCCGTCAATGGCGTCTTCCGACAACTTTATGGCTTGGGCGCGCAAACTTGTTCCGGCAAGCAGAATCGCGTAAAAGAGAAGCAGTAATTTTATTGCGTAAAAGCGTTCAGCCATCCAGTCATTTTAGCGTTCCCCTCATAAACCCTCTCGCCTACTCTCCATCCTTTTCTCCGTATTCGCAAGACGCGCCAAGAATTTTGGCGTGCTGTATCAATTCTAACGATTTTTTGATTTGCTTGTAAAGGCGTATCTCGCCCGTTCCGCTTCCGCCGCACAAAACCTTTAGCAAGGTTCCGTCGGGGAGCCAATAATCTTTTACCAACATTTCGGCCGCCGGGCAAAAAACGTCCACGTCAAGAATGTATTTTTTGCAATTGACGCTGGCCGACCAATGCAGCTCTTCGCTTCCCTCGTTTGCCGGGGAGCGGACGCAAGACCATTGGCAAGTGTATTTGCTTATTTTTTGCTGCGGGCCAAAGTCGTATGTTTCGCCGTCAAATTTCGTCAAGGCCACAAGGCGGCCGTCGTAGTTTCCTTCCAGCGCAAAGCCGGAATCCTTCATCACTTTTCCTGTAAAGATGCTGGTAAGGCGGCTGGAAGAAATATGCATAAAGGGAACCGGAAGCGCCGGGCCCCAAGACTTTTCCACGTATCCAAAAGAATGGTCGGGCGACACGGCGTATTCCTGGCCGTCAATCGTCACCATTCCCGAAAATCTCGCCGTAAGTCCGCCGGCCAGCCAGTGGCCGCCGTCTTTTGCAAAAGATTCGGGAGCGTCAAAATCGCGCTCGTACTTTAGGTTCCATTCCATGCGGCCGGCCGACGTTCCCCACTCCGTAAAGGAACGGGCCTCCACTTCCGTAATCGCAAGAACGCCGTAAAGCTCGTTGTCGCTAAAAGCGCAGCCGCCGGCCTTTACGCCAAAAGCCCTTTTGTCAAAAATCATTTCGCTGTTGGCAAAAAAGCGGTTAAGCTGCTTGGGCTTGCTTCCAAAAACGCCGGCTCGGACGCAGGCGTAGCTGGGAATTAATTTTTCGCTTGCGGCGGGCTTTACTTCGATGTTTCCCGCAAGGGCGTCCTGCAAGTCGCTTGAATCCAATTTTTTGTCCTCGTCAGCCTGGGGCAAAATCGTATGGTCAAAGCTGACTCCGGGATTTTCGGACATCAATTCGATATAAAACAAGCGCTCTTCGCCGCTAGCCGCGTTGACTCCGTTAAAATAGTAACGCCAGCGGTCAAATCCGCTTTTTTTGAGAGATCCCTTTAATTTGTAACCGTTGTTTTTAATCGACTTTTTTGAAACGGCCATTTTTCCACCTTTGGGCGATTTTTCGCCAATTCTTCTTTTTCATTATCGGCGCTTTAGGAGGAAAAGTTGAGGAAATTTTCTATAATAGTTATTTAAGGAGGCTGTCAATCGCTTTGATGATTTCTTCGCGGTTGGTAAAGTTTTCGTCCAGGTATTCAAAGGCGTTTACGGCGTCGCGCTGGGCGTGCTCATACCAAATCGAATACAATTCGGTGGAAAAATCGTCGCCGACAAAGGGCGCGCCCTGTATATCGCTGACCAAAAGGCGCATCAATTCGATGCACTTTGACATTTTTTTATCCATAAAACACCTCTCTGGACTTTTTTTCTGAACGTCTCTATTTTAGCGCGCTTTGGGCAAAATTGCAAGAAAATTTGACAAATCCCCAAAGCGGGTGTAGAATTATAAGTCTAGACAAAAAGTTCGGAGAGTTGATGAAAAAGTACCAATATGACAAAGAGGAGCTTTCTCTTTTGGAGCGCGCTTGCGTTCCTTTGGCCATATACCAGTACATAGACAAGCAAATCGTCACGCTGGCCATTTCGGACGGCTTTTTGGACCTTTTTGAAATTCCCGACCGCGAAAGCGCCATAAAGACCATAAGCAAAGACTTGTACTACGGCTGCCACCCGGACGACCTTGCGATGCTGGAAAACGCGGCCCACCTCTTTGCCTCGACAGACCAGCCCTACAACATCGTCTACCGCACAAGAATCGGCGGCAGGTACAAGATTCTCCACGCCCGCGGAACGCACGTTCAAAAAGACGGCGCAAAGCTGGAGGTGGTTTGGTTCTCCGACGAAGGCGAATACCAGGAGGAAGGCGAGCAAAAGGGAGACTTTTTGGCGGCGGCCTACTCCAACCTTTTAAGGGCCAACACGCAGGAACGCCTTTTGCAATACGACTACCTTACGGGCTTTCCGACAATCAGCCACTTTTTTTACATGTGCGACACAAACTTTTATCCAAAAAGCTTGGAAGCCGGCGAAACGCCAATCATGCTCTTTTTTGACATGAGCGGAATGAGGCGCTTTAACGCTAAGTACGGATACGCCGAAGGCGACAAGCTGATCCACGCCTTTGCCCGCCTTTTGGCGCAAACTTTTTCAAACGACCGCTGCAGCCGTTTTGGCATGGACCGCTTTTGCGTCTACACCAACGACAAGGACTTGGAAAAGCGCCTTTGGCAATTTTTTTCCGACTGCGAGCAAATCAACGGCGGAAGGTCGCTTCCGGTGCGGGCGGGCATTTACTCCAAAGACGTAGAGGTTTGCGGAGCCAGCTTTGCCTGCGACCGAGCCAAAATGGCTTGCGACTCGGGAAAGGGCGCCTTTGTCTCAAACTTCACTTGGTTTGAAAAATCGATGCTGGTCGAGGCCGAAAAGCGCCAATACATAATCGAAAACATCGACCGAGCCATCGCCGAAAAATGGATAAAGGTTTACTACCAGCCGATCATCCGAGCCGCCAACGGCAAGGTTTGCGACGAAGAGGCGCTGGCCCGCTGGATTGATCCGCAAAAAGGCTTTTTAAGCCCGGTTGACTTCATTCCGATTTTGGAAGACTCCGGCCTAATCTACAAGCTTGACTTGTTCATTCTGGAAGAGATTCTAAAAAAACTGGAAGAGCAAAAAAAGGCCGGCCTATACTTGGCTCCGGTTTCTGTGAACCTTTCGCGCTCGGACTTTGACTCTTGCGACATCGTGCAGGAAATTTACCAGCGCGTCAAGGAGTCGACGATTCCAATAGACAAGATTACGATAGAAATCACCGAAAGCATTTTGGGCGGCGACTTTGACTACATGAAAAGCCAAATCAAGCGCTTTAAGGATTTGGGCTTTAAAGTTTGGCTTGACGACTTTGGCTCAGGCTATTCTTCGCTTGAAGTCTTGCACGACGTTCCCTTTGACTTGATAAAATTCGACATGAAGTTCATGCGCGAGTTTGAGCGGAGCGAAAAGTGCAAAATCATGCTGAGCGGCTTGATAAAAATCGCCGCCGAGCTTGGCTTGGAGACAGTTTGCGAGGGCGTAGAGACTGATGAGCAAGTCGAGTTCCTAAAAGAAATCGGCTGCGTAAAGCTGCAAGGCTACTATTACTGCAAGCCGATTCCCTTGGAAGAAATATTCGAGCGCTACAAAAAAGGCGTTCAAATCGGCTTTGAAAATCCGGACGAATCCGAATACTACGCTAAAATCGGAAGCATAAACCTTTACAACATTTCGTCCGTAACAAACTCAAGCGACCAAATCTACAAGAACGTTTTCAACACGCCTCCGATGGTCATATTTGAAGCGACAAAAAGCGAAATCAAAATCGTTCGCGGCAACAAGTCATACAAGGAATATGTCAAAAAGTATTTCAGGCGTTTGTCGGCCGAAGGCAGCGCGATCGGAAAGACTATTTACATCAACGAAACAAACCGCAGGCGAAACGCGCTCTTCTTTGAAGTGATCCGCAAGTGCTGCGAAAGCCCAGAGCCTGTCATCATCGACCAAGATTTGAGCGACGGAAGCAACGCGCACATTTTTATCAGGCGGGTGTCCGTAAACCCGGTGACAAAAGTCGTCGCTCTTGCCGCGGTAATTCTTGCCGTCTCAGACATAAAATAGCGGAGAGAAATTTTCCCACTAGAAAAAACGCCCCGTTTTTAGTAAAATGTTTTGCATGAAAAAGCTTTTATCAACGCTCGCGATTTTCGCGGCAATGTCCGCGGCGGCCTTTTGCGCGGCCCCGTCATCTGAATACCCAATGCTAAAAATCACGCCCGTCCGCCAAAAAATTTGGGACGGCGTTCCCTCAATGCAAGGAAAAAGCTCGCGCTTGGACTACTACAAGCCGATAGACAAAAGCTCCGACGCCGCGGTGATCGTTTGCCCGGGCGGAAGCTACCACCACTTGGGAATGTTCCACGAAGGAAAGGACGTGGCCCTTTGGCTTTGCTCAAAGGGAATCAGCGCCTTTGTCTTAAAGTACCGAGTCAGCGGGAACGGCTGGGCCCACCCCGCCATGCTTGAAGACATCCAGCGCGCGATCCAAATCGTACGGCAAAACGCCGCCCAATACGGAATCAACCCAAACAAAATCGGAGCGGCCGGTTTTAGCGCCGGCGGCCACTTGGTTTTAATGGCGGCGGAATTTTACGAGCAAGACGAATTGAAAAAATTGGGAGTCAACGCAGAGGTGAGTCTTGCGCCAAACTTTATCGTGCCGGTTTACCCGGTCGTCTCAATGCAAGACGACATCGCGCACGTCCGCTCCCGCAAAAGCCTTTTGCGCAACGACTTAAGCCAAGAGCGCAAGGACATGCTTTCGCTTGAGCTTCACGCGGACAAAATAAAGTGCCCGGTATTCCTAATCGCCAACAAAGACGACCGAACGGTTGACTACCGCAATTCCGTCCGCATGGCCGACGCCATGGCAAAAGCCGGCGTTGACAACGTCTTTATCCTTGGCGAAAAAGGCGACCACGGCTTTGGAATGGGCAACAACAATTTTGTCCACACCACCAAGTGGAACGACAACCTGCTTTTGCCCTGGCTGCGCGAAAACGGATTTGCCCGCTAATTGTTCGCAAGCCTAAAAGGCGGCGGCGATAACTTCTGACACGTCAGTCACCGGAACAAACTTTATGCCGGCCTTTACGCGCTCAGGGGTTTCCTCCAAGTCGCGCAAATTGGCTTTGGGAATCAAAATCGTCTTGATCTTGTTGCGCTTGGCCGCCACCGTCTTTTCGCGAAGTCCTCCAATCGGAAGCACTTGGCCTGTAAGGCTAAGCTCTCCGGTCATCGCAAGATTCGGCTTAATCGTTTTTCCAGTCAACAGCGAAACAAAAGTCGTGGCCATAGTGATTCCGGCGCTTGGTCCGTCCTTGGGCGTGGCGCCTTCGGGGATGTGCAAGTGCACGGTGTTTTCGTCAAACCACTTGGCGTCTTTTTTTCCGTTGGCTATCAAGTAGCGCCTCGCCCAGTTAAAGGCGATTTGAGCGCTTTCTTTCATAACGTCGCCCATTTGGCCGGTAAGCTGGAGGCCGCCGTTCTTTCCGGGGAATGAAACAGATTCCAAAAGCAATGTGTCGCCGCCCATGCTGGTCCAAGCCAAACCGATCGCGGTTCCTGGCTTGGCCGCGCGCTTGATCGAGCTTTCGTCAAAGACCGGCTTTCCAAGATACTTGTCAAGGTCGGCGGCGTCCACCGTGACTTTTTTGTCCGCCACAGATTTGCTGGAGGCGGATTGCGCGGTCAAAAGTTCGGTTACGATTTTGCGGTTGATTTTGTCCAAGGCTTTTTCAAAAGCGCGCACTCCGGACTCGCGCGCGTATTCTTCGGCGATTCTGGACAAAGCCTTTGCGGTAAATTTTACCTGGCCTTTTTTTAGGCCGTTCTTTTCCAAGTTCTTTGGAATCAAGTAATTGCGCGCGATTTCCATTTTTTCTTGGTCGATGTAGCCGGGAAGCTGAATCACTTCCGCGCGGTCCAACAAGGGAGCCGGAATCGAGTCCAAGGTGTTCGCCGTAAGAATAAAGAAAACGTCGCTAATGTCAAAGGGCAAATCCAAGTAGTTGTCGCGGAACGAAACGTTCTGCTCCGGATCCAAGGCTTCCAAAAGCGCGCTGGCCGGATCGCCTTGCGAGCTTGAGCCCATCTTGTCAACTTCGTCAATCAAGAAGACGGGCGAGCGGCTTTTTGCGATTTTAAGGCCTTGAATGATTTTTCCAGGCATCGCGCCGATGTAAGTGCGGCGGTGGCCTTTGATCTCGGCCTCGTCGCGCATTCCTCCGACGCTAAAGCGGTAAAATGGCTTGTTCATCGCGCGCGCGATGCTTTTTCCGACGCTGGTTTTTCCAACGCCCGGCGGTCCGACCAAGAGCAAAATCGAACCCTTGTTGTCCTTTTTAAGTTTTCGCACCGCCAAAAATTCCACGATGCGCTTTTTTACGTCGTCCAAACCGTAGTGGTCGCCGTCAAGAATTTTCTTTGCCTTAATAAGGTCGTATTCTTCAACGACTGTGCCTTTAGCGCTGTCCTTCCACGGAAGCGCGCAAACCAATTCCAAAAAGTTTCGCGTTCCGATGTACTCCGGCGAATTGGGATCCATCACTTGGAACTTGGCCAACTCGCTGTCAACGCTTTCTTTGATCTCGCCCTCAAACTTAAGCTCTTCGATTTTTTCCTTGAACTTTTTGTAGTCGGTGGCGGTTCCTTCAGCGTCAGTTCCAAGCTCTTCTTGGATGGACTTTAGTTCCTCGCGCAAAAAGTAGTCGCGCTGATTTTTTTCAACGCGCTCGTTGATTTCGTTTTGAATCTTTTTTTGAATGCGCAAGAGTTCCTGCTCCTTCTTGATAAAGACAAGAACTTGCTCCATTCTTTGGCGGACGTTGACCGTCTCCAAAATTTTTTGCTGGTCGTTTTTTTCGATGTTCAAAATCGAAGCGATAAAGTCCGCGATTTTTCCGGGGTGGTCGATGTTGACCATGTTCAAGCGCATCTCCTCGCTGAACATCGGATTGTTCTCGCTGATTTCCTTCATCTCGCTGATAAGCGCGCGGGTCAAAGCCTTTACTTGGAATGTGTTGTCCTCTTCGTCGTCAAGGTAGTCGACCATCGCCGCCATCGGGCTTTGCTCGTGCAGGGCGGAACGGATTTTAAAGCGCTTTATCGTAGAGATAAAAATGTTGACGCCGCCGTCGGGAAGATTGATTTTTTTTATGATGCGGGCGGCCGTTCCAACCGCGCAAAGATTCTTTGTGGAGCTTTTTTTCTTGTCGTCCTTAATCAAAGAAATTCCGATAAAGCCGTCGGCCTTCATCGCGGCCTCAACAGCCTTTTGGTCGTCCTCGTTTGAAATTTGAAGGGGCGTAAAAATTCCGGGAAAAATCGGCCGTCCCTGGATGGAAAGCAAATTTAGTGACGGGGGCAAAATCTGCTCGACAGGCAAAATCTGCGTAGCCTCTCCGTCAACGGTTTTATTTTCATTTTTGTCGTTCTTTTTCTTAGCCATACATTTAAATATAAGGAATTTTCGCCGCAAAGTCAAATTTTATGATATTATAATAGTATGAAAGCATTGACACGCAGCGTGATTTGGCGATACGCCGTAGGACAGTTGGGATGGCCGATTTTGAGCGGCCTTGTAAGCTCTTGGCTGGTTTACTTTTACCAGCCCGCCCAGGCCGAACTGGCCAACGGAATGCCCCTTTTTATTCCCCAGGGCCGCGTTGTTCTTGGCCTTTTGACGATAATCGGCCTTATTGGAGCGCTTGGCCGCCTTTTTGACGCGGTCACCGACCCGCTTGTAGGAAACCTTTCGGACAACTGCCGCTCTCCGCTGGGCCGCCGCGTTCCCTTTTTGCGACGTTCCGCCCTGCCCTTTGGAATTTCCACGCTCCTAATTTTTTGCGCCCCTATACAAAAGATTAGCGCGATAAACACGGTCTGGCTTTTTGTCTTTGTCCTTTTGTATTATTTTTTGCTCACTTGCTACTACACGCCCTACACTTCCCTAATTGCGGAACTTGCCAAAAGCCAAAAGGAAAAGCTCGCGCTTTCAACTTGCATTTCGCTCACTTTTATTTTGGGAACGGCAATCTCCTACTTGGCGCCGGCTGTGTGGACCGCCTTTATGTCCCACGGAATGGAACGGATTTTCGCGATGCGGCTGACCTTTGGAATCTTCTGCGCGTTGGCCGTGGCGCTAATGCTGGTTCCCGCCTACACCCTAAACGAAAAGGATTATGTCCAAGATTGCGGACAAAACCCCGAACAGGCGGGCATGCTTTCTTCGCTGGCCAAAACTTTTTCAAACAAGGATTTTAGGTTCTTCATCGGCCAAGACGTCATCTATTGGTTTGCCCTTACTATGTTCCAAACGGGCCTGCCCTTCTTTGTAACCGCGCTCTTAAAATTGCCCGAAACGTACGCCACGATTATGTTCGTTGGCCTTACCGCCGCCTCGCTAATATTCTATTTGCCGGTGAACGTCTTGGCAAAAAAATTCGGAAAGAAAAAAATCGTTCTTGCGGCCTTTGTCTTTTTCTTGGCAGACTTTTTGTTCACCGGCTTGTGCGGCCAAGGCTTGGCAATTCCCACAATCGCGCAAGCGGCGATAATCGTTTTTGCGGCGGCTTTTCCGATGGCGGCCTTTGGCATTTTGCCG
>Ga0310695_10002766_pt1 | contig 36037 bp, 29 predicted proteins | sample RumenRJG_04DNA_FD_203882 | JGI IMG/M metagenome (GOLD analysis project Ga0310695, IMG submission 203882) | Bovine rumen microbial communities from Lethbridge, Alberta, Canada - RJG_04 (v2) (version 2) | ecosystem: Host-associated > Mammals > Digestive system > Stomach > Rumen | place: Canada... | reverse complement strand
ACATCAGGTTAGAGAAAAATTCGTGATCGGCGGAAGAAGAACCATAATAGAGCGCAACGGCAATCAAAATTGCAAACGCAGAATTGATTACAACCGTAAACGAGGTCATCGAAACCCTAAAACGCTCGGTGTAACTAATTGTAAACTTGGCATAATCGTCGATAGCCTTTTTGAGTTTTTTAAATGAAAAAACCGACTGTCCAAAGGTCTTTACAACCGGCATACCGCGCACATATTCAACGGCTTCCTTGGTCATATTTTCAAGTGCCAAATTGTAAGCCTCCATATCTTTTTTGAGTTGCGGACCCACCATAAAAGCATACATAATTATAAAACCTAAAATAGTGGTAGCAAGGCACATAAGACCAATTTTCCAATCAAAATACATCAAAAGTGTAATCATTGCAATTGGCGTGGTAATAGCCACCGTACGGTCGGGCAAAATATGTTCGAGATAATTGTCCATAGCCGCGGTTGAATCAATGATGATTTTACGAATTTTGCCACTACCCTCATTTTCAACGTGTCCCAAGGGCATACGGAGGACTTTGGCAACGCATTTTTTGCGGATATTTGCCACAGTTCTGAATCCTCCTAAATGCGAACAACCCAATGCTATAAAGTAGATGCACATTGCGTTTACTGAATATTTTACGGCTGTAATACCGTAATCTTCAATATGTTGCGCCTTGCTGAAATCGGGCATTACAGTAAGCACTTCGTCCACAATTTTCCAAACATAAACGAATGGAACAAGCGCAAGACACGCGCTCACCGCAGCCAAAACGATGGAGCCGATGGTAAAAAATTTATAACCACCTGCAAAATCCATCAATCTAAGAAGATTTGATTTATTTTTCATTATTCTTTTCTAAGTTTAAGAGATTCTTTTGCCATAATAATAGCAATTACAGCCATCATAGGCATAATTACAAGTTGAGCGGCGTTGAATTCCTCAATGAGTTCCGACAAGTGCAAAACTGTGAACAATGCCATCACAAAAGCCAAAACCATATTGATAGTTTTGGCGGTTTTGCCACCGTAAATCACAAGTAGAATGCCAATTACGGGAATCAAATACGAAATTGACATCATAAAAGCAATCATACCCGTAGAAGTCGGAGGTTGCATTGCAGCGATGCTTTCGCCCCAAAATGCGGGCATAGCGTCGGTGAGGCTGTGCGAAAGGAATCCGACAATCGTCAGAATCCAAAAAACGATGATTTTGTGTTTACGTTCCATTTTTTGATATTGTAGTGTTTTGTTTTCGACCGCAAAATTATCGGAGAAAATTTCCACGTGCAATACCATAAAATAGGTAATTATTGGGGGAAGGGATACCGAGATGTGAGTATGGAAAATATTTTCACCCCATCACCACATCCAACACCATCATCATTGCAAAACCGATTGCAAATCCGATGGTTGCAACGTTGGAGTGTTCGCCTTGGGAGGCTTCGGGGATGAGTTCTTCTACAACCACGTAGAGCATTGCGCCGGCTGCAAAGGGTAGGAGATAGGGCATTGTGGCTGTGGCTGCCGAGGCTAACAAAAGTACCAATGCGCCGCCGATTGGCTCTACAATGCCGCTGAGACTGCCCACCATAAAGGCTTTCCAGCGACTGTTGCCTGCACTGCGGAGGGGCATCGAGATTATTGCGCCTTCTGGAATGTTCTGAATAGCAATGCCTAACGACAAAGCCAACGCGCCCGCCGTGCTAAAATCTGACGTTACCGCGCCCGCAATTGCCACGCCCACAGCCATTCCCTCGGGAAAATTGTGAATCGTTACCGCCAACGCCAACATTGTGGTGCGCGAAAGATGGCTCTGAGGACCCTCGTGTCCGCCTTTTGGGTGAATGTGCGGCGTGATGTAGTCGATGAGCAAGAGAAATGCAAATCCGCCCAAAAATCCAATCACCACGGGCGTGATGTTGCCCATATCAATTGCCGGAATCAGCAACGACCACACCGACGCCGCCACCATTACGCCCGAGGCAAATCCAAGTAAGATTTTTTGGAAAAGTTCGGGCATATCTTTTTTCATAAAAAACACAAATGCCGACCCCAAAACCGTGCCGGCAAATGGTATCAAAAGTGCTGTTAAAATGGCTTCCATCAATCAATCCTCCTCATTGCGCTCATACTTATTGCCACGGTTGATGCGTTGTGAAGCAATGCTGCGAGCGACGGCGAAATTATGTTTGCCAATCCGCCGAGTATAAGCATTGAATTTACGCCGATAATTGCATCGTTGTTGCCTTTGATTCTGCGTTTTAGATTACGGCCAATTTTCATAAGTTTTGGCAATGACGAGAGACCGTCGTCGGGTAGCATAATGTCGGCGGTCTGACCCGCAATCGACGACGCTTTGCCCATCGCAATGCCAATGTCGGCGGCGGAGAGCGCAGGCGCGTCGTTGATGCCGTCGCCAACCATTGCAACCGTGCGGCCTTCCGCCTTCATTTGTTTTACGTAGGCAACTTTTTGGTCGGGCAGGGTCTGCGCGTAAAACTCCGTGATGCCCGCCTCGCGAGCCACAGCCTGAGCCGTTTTTTCGCCGTCGCCGGTAATCATAACGATGTGTTTGACGCCCGCCTGTTTCAAAAGTTTGATTGCTTCTACCGAATCTTGACGGATAAAATCTTTGATGGCAATTAGTCCTGCAAGTTCCTCGCCCTCAGAAAAATAGAGAACAGAGTCGCCCGTCGCGCCAAGTTCGTCGATGTATTTTTGAGCCTCGGAAGTGAGGGGGATTTTTTCGTCGTCAAAGATGAAATGCGCCGACCCGATGCGGAGTTTTTTGCCGTTGATGGACGATGCAACTCCGTGAGCCAAAACGTATTCCACTTTGGTGTGCTCCTCCTCGTGAACAAGATTCCGGTTTTGCGCCTCCAAGACCACCGCCCGCGCCAACGAGTGCGGAAAATGTTCCTCCAAACAAGCCGCCATTTTCAACACCTCGTTTTCGTCGCGGCCGCCCAACGGAATGATGCGCGAAACCTTTGGCGTTGCCTCGGTCAGCGTTCCCGTCTTGTCAAAAACAAACGTGTCAACCTCTGAAATAAGTTCCAAGAATTTTCCGCCTTTGACGATGATGCCGTTTTGCGCGCTGTCCCGCATTGCCGAAAGCACGCAGATTGGCGCGGAAAGTTTCATCGCGCACGAGTAATCCACAAGCAAAGTTGACATCGCTTTTGAGAAATTTCCCGTGGCAAAATATGTGCCGGCGGCAAGCAAAAAGTTGTATTTAACCAAATGATTTGCAATGCGTTCAGCGTTGACTTGCGATGCGGCTTTTAATGCTTGCGAATTGTCGATTAAAGACACAATTTGGTTGATTCTTGTCTCTTTTCCGGCGGATTTTACGCTTACTACGATTTCGCCGTCTTCCACAATTGTGGATGCAAACACGCCCGAACCTTCTTTTTTTTCCACTGCCAATGGTTCGCCGGTCATTGACGATTGGTTTACCATTGCCAAACCGCTTACAACAGTGCCGTCGGCAGGTATTACGCCACCGATTCGGCAAATTACTTTGTCGCCTTGTTTGAGGTTTTTGGTTTGTATCTGAATCTCTTGTCCGCTGTCGGTGAGCACGTTAACAACTTCCTCTGTGTTGAGGAGCGAGTGCGCAAGGTTGTCGTAAGATTTGCGTTTGATATATTCTTCCAAAACTTCGCCGATTCCGAGCAGAAACGACACCGAACCAGCAGTATTGATGTCGCCGCTAAAAAACGAAAAGCCCAAAGCCGTAGCATCCAACACGTCGGCACAGAAAATCTTGCCATTTACAACACATTTTGCACCTTGATACAATCTCGGGGCAATGTTGATAAGTTGGATAGTTTTTCGCAAAGGAAACGGCAGAAGTTTTTTTAGATAATGCGAAATCACCCTACCTGCCAAAATAGAAAACAGTGTCGGCTGTGGAATATCAAGCATGCTGACACTGTCTAAAAGTTCTTGGTTTTCAAGGTGTTTTTGGCTTAACACACGAAAATACGACAAGGCCGTTTCTTCGCTAATGCCCTTGTAGTAAATTAAAATACTGCCCGAAACGGGATTGATTTCCACCGACGAAATACCTTCTTGTGTTTCCGTCAAAGTTTTTATCAATCCTAATTGACGTGGCGAAAAGTGGTTTCTGTCATAGCGGATTCTTACTCGTCCGGGAAGAGAATGTGCAATTTTGAAATTCATTGTTTATGCCTTAGCCTCTTGTTTAGCCTCTTCCACCATGTCTTGAGCGTCTTCCTTAACGGTTTCCACAAAAGCTTGAGCCTCGTCTTTGAGTTGTTGACCGGCAGCGAGAAGTTTAGCGCAACCTTTCTGTACTGTTTTTGATTTTAGAAGAGCAACAACGGCAATACCAGCCAATGCTCCCAAGAAAAATACACTTGTTTTTGAGATATTTGTAAACATTTTGTAGTAGTTTTAAAAAAAAATTGATTTTAATAAAATTTAGGGCAAAGATAGCGAAAATATATTTTTTTAGCAATACCAGAAAATAAGTATTTTGTGCTTTGAAATATGGAATATTACCTATGTTTATTAACCAAATCTTTGGAAAAAATACTTGCAAATATCAAGAAATTTATCGAATTTTGCTTTTGAAGTTGTATATATGATTGGATGTTTTATGTCTTTAAAATACTGAACCCATGTAAGTTATATAACTTTTATATTTAAAAAATCAAGTTTCGCATATATTTTTTTTACTACGCAAAAACACGGAATTATTTGTGGTTAATTAATACTTGTGAAACTTGAGTAAAAAGAGCAATCAATTATGCAAATATTAAAAGACAACATTAAAAAAGCAATTTTAGATGCGGCTGAAAAAGAGTTTTTAGAAAAAGGTTTTGGCGATGCATCGCTCCGTACAATTGCCTCAAAAGTGGGCATAAGTGTCAGTACCATATATTCTTACTACAAAAATAAAGACGAACTTATGACCGCAGTGTGTCAGCCGTTTGTTGATGCTGCCAACGAGCTGACGGTTTCGCACCACTCTGCCGATACTAATATCGACGATATGCTTAACCCCAAGGCGCAACTTCAAACCGCCAAAGATATGATTGCTATGGTAATGAATTACCGCGACATTATCCGTCTGATTCTTTTTCGCTCCGAGGGTTCTACAATGAACAATTTCCGCGATGATTATACCGACAAAACCACTGCCCATATCCTTTGGTTTTTTGGTAAAATGAAGATGAAATATCCTCAAATCAATACTGATATATCTTATTTCTTTATTCATGCCAACTGTGCTTGGATGCTTTCAATTATTGGTGAGATAGTTTCGCATGACCTTTCCGATGATGAAATTAATAAGTTTGCCCAAGATTACGTACAGTATTCAACCACCGGGTGGGCATCTCTGTTTGGTGTTAGTGTTAAAAAATAGCATTTAACTTAAACTTAATAACAAACACTGTTCGGTATTAAGTAAAGTATTTATCTTTGCGGTGTAATAATTTTGTTTAAACCGTAACAATTATGAACATCGAAAAGATAAATTCTAAGTTCCGTTTGTTCGGACAATTTGTTGTAAATCACCGCTTAATGGTGCTGCTTCTCTTTGCCGCGCTGATAGTGTTTTCGGTTGCGGGATTGAAGAGAATCTATTTTGAAACATCGTTCGACACATATTTTGTGAAGGACGATCCAATGCTCCTGAAAACCGACGAGTTTAAGAGCATTTTTGGCAACGATTACTATGTTGCTGTGCTTGTGGAGAATAAGGACGGACTTTTCAACAAGCCGACCCTCTCCCTCATCCGCGAACTGAGCAACGAACTGATGGACAGCCTTGCTTATTCCGAAAAAATAACGTCGCTCACCGACCTTGAATTTATGGTTGGCACGGAGGACGGAATGGAGTTGCAACAGATTGTCCCTGAGGAGATTCCCGACGACAAGGCAGGTCTCGACGCCATCCGCGCCAAGGCTTACAGCAAAGAATATGTGTCAAAAAAACTTGTCAGCAAGGACGGCACAATGTCATGGATTTTGGTGAAATTGCGCCCCTATCCGGCGGACAGCGTTTGGCGTGCGGAAGGACTCGAAGCACCTGAAAATCAGACAGGTCGCGAGGCTATAAAAATCTGTTTCAAAGACAAATACAAGTCGCTCAACCCCAACATTGCCGGTATGCCGTATATGAATTACGCAAAGGCGCAGTACATCAAAACTGAAATGTCGCGGCTGATGATGATTGCGATTATCGTTGCGCTTATCGTGATGACCATCGTAACACGCTCATTAAGAGGAGTTTTGATACCGATAATGACATCAATTTCGGCAATAATCATTGCAATGGGCACGATTGGTTGGCTCGGACTTTATTTGGATATGAGCACCACAATGATAACGGTGATGTTGGCATTTGCAGTCGCAATCGCTTATAACATACACGTTTACAGTTTCTTCCGTGCGCAACTTTTGAAAATTCACGACCGCAAACAAGCCGCCATCGACGCAATAGCCGAAACCGCTTGGCCAGTGATTTTTTCGGGCGTCACCACGATTGCAGCAATGATGACATTCCTCGCAATGAACATCGTGCCAATGAAAGCAATGGGCATAAACTCCTCATTAGCAATAGTTTCGGTATTAATTTCAATACTAATTCTCACGCCCGTAACACTCTCGCTCGGCAAACGCACAGCCGCCAACAAACAGTTTGACACTTCGTTTGAAGGCAAGGCTGCCAACTTTTTCGACCGGTTTGGCGGTTTTGTACTCGACCATTCAAAGAAAATCCTCGTCATATCTGTCATACTTACAGCGTTTTGCGCGATTGGCGTGTATTGGATTGAACCCGCTTTCGACGTTGAACGCTCGATGGGCAGGAAGGTGGAATATTCACGCAAATTTCTCGAACTTTGCGACACCGAACTCGGAACGATGTATTCGTATGATTTGATGGTGGTTTTGCCGGAGGAGGGCGACGCCAAAAAGCCTGAAAATCTCATCAAACTCGAAACCCTCGAACACGAAATTGAAAACTATCCGCTCACCAAACGCCATTCGTCGGTTTTGGACATCATCAAGGATATGAACTGCACGCTAAACAGCAATGACACAGCGTTTTATCATATTCCAAACAACAACGAGGCAGTGGCTCAACTGTTGCTCCTATACGAAAACGCGGGCGGCTCCGAATCCGAATATTGGATGGATTATGAATACCGCCGTCTGAGGTTGCAAATCGAGATTTCCAACTACAATTCCAACGAAATTGAAATCGAAATGAACCGTCTGCAAAATCGCGCGAAAGAATTGTTCCCAAATGCTGCGGTTTCGGTGGTTGGCAATTTGCCGCAATTCACTGTAATGCAGCAATATCTGACGCGAGGACAGATGATGTCGATGATACTTTCGGCACTGATTATCGGCGTTTTGTTGATGATAGTTTTTGGCAACATCAGGCTTGGTTTGATTGGCATGATTCCAAACCTCGCGCCCGCCGTATTTGTCGGTGGATTAATGGGTTGGCTCGGTTATCCGCTCGATATGATGACAGCCTGCATAATCCCGATGATTTTGGGTTTGGCAGTTGATGACACCATACATTTTGTCAATCACGCTCACCTCGAGTTTAACCGCCGCCAAAACTACGAACACTGCGTAAAAGCGACGTTCAGGGTTGCAGGATTGGCGATTGTGATGACCACGGTGATAATTTGCGCCACATTCCTCGGCTTCTCAGTTTCTGACGCAATACAATTTGCACACTTCGGCACACTCGCCGTCTCCGGTCTGATGTCGGCACTTTTGGCAGATTTGTTCATCACCCCAGCATTGTTCAAAGTGCTTAAAGTGTTTGGGAAAGAGGAGGATAATGCATAATTAACAATTGACAATTGATAATTCACAATTCATAATTCACAATTAATAATTCAAAATATTATGAAAAAGTTTTTATTGGCAATTGCAGTTTTGATGACTGCGGTTTCGGTTGATGCACAGACGCTTACGGGCAGGGAGATTGTAAAAAAAATGAAGGACAATCCCGACGGCGAGACACGCTATTCGATGTTGGATTTGGTGCTTGAAAAGGCCAACGGCTCCAAACGCGAGCGCAAGGTGGAATCGTGGTCTATCGACGTGGGCGAGGACACGAAGACGATGATGTTTTTCACGTATCCGGGCGACGTGAAAGGCACGGGCTTCCTCACTTGGAATTACGACGAAATCGGCAAGGACGACGACAAATGGCTCTATATGCCCGCCCTCAAAAAGACCCGCCGTATCAGCGGAAGTTCCTCTAAGACAGACTATTTTATGGGAACAGATTTCACCTACGACGATATGGGCGACCGCAACATCGACGAGGACGACCACAAGTTTCTCAAGATGGAAACCGTGGACGGACACGAGTGCTACGTTGTAGAATCAGTGCCGAAAGACAAGCGCGAAATCTATTCAAAAAAGATTTCGTGGATTCGCAAGGATTGTTTTATGGGCGTGAAAGTGGAGTTTTACGACAAACTCGGCAAACTTCACCGTGTGCTGACTATCAGCGACATAAAGCAAGTGCAAGGCTTTTGGACTCGCGGCAAAATGGTGATGGAAAACGTTCAGACCAAGCACAAAACAATCCTCACTTTTTCGGATTTGAAATTTGATCTGAAAATCGACGGCGAAATGTTCAATGTTGCAAAATTGGAAAAGGGTCTGTAAAATGAAACTGCGATTAATTTTTATGTTAATGTCAATCTCCGTCGCCGCCTTTGCACAGGATGGCGACGGGGTTTTTAAAGTGAAAGTGAAGGGATTTGCCGATAGTTATCACGCCGTAAGATGCAGCGAACCAAACGATTGGATGTCATCACGCACAAGGCTTCGCGGCGAACTCTCATTGGCGAAAAATCACACTGAATTGTTTTTTTCGGCAAATGCGGTTTACAATTCGTTGTTGAAAGACTATTCAGGTTTCAAAATCAGGGAACTTTACGTGTCTCAAACTTTCGGAAATTTTGACCTCCGTGCAGGGCGTCAAATCATCACTTGGGGCGTGGCTGACGCGCTGAGAATCACCGACTTAATTTCACCAATGGATTACAGCGAATTTCTCGCGCAAGATTATGACGACATCCGAATCCCCGAAAACGCTTTGCGATTAAAATTTGCGAAAAAATCGTTTTCAATGGATTTGGTTTTTGCGCCCGTAATCGAAACTTTTGAAATGCCATTTGAAAAAGAAAATCCGTGGGCGATTTCGATGACTGAAAACGACTCAATACTTTCGGGCGGCAAACCTAATTTCAAATTCAAGAATATGGAATTTGGCGGAAGGCTGTCGTGGTTTTTGAGCGGAGTGGATTTTTCGGTTTGCACATTGAGGACGTTCAACAAAATGCCGGTTTTTACAATGAATTTCATACCCGAAAGCGGCAAACTTCTGTGCCTACCAAATTATAAACGCGTGACAATGACGGGGTTAGACGTTTCTGTGCCGGTATGGAAATTTGTAGTTCGCGGCGAATTTGCGGAATATTTCGACGAGGCGCAACAGCCCGATTTGAACGGTGAAATTACCTTCAAAAACACTTCAAACACACTTCTCGGACTTGACTTTTATCCGGGCGGCGATTGGAATTTGAGTTTTCAATATGCCTACCAAAACGACAATTCCACGGCAACAGTGAGAATTTCAAAAGAACTGTTTCGCAACACTCTCAACATCAATACATTTGCTTACATCGACGTAACCAACGGCGGAGTCTATGACCGCACGACATTCGATTATGCCGTCAACGATATGCTGCACATTGCCCTTGGGTTCGACTATTTCAACGCCGACAAAGGAATGTTCAAAATGTATGACAAAAATTCGGAGGTTTTCGTGAAAATAAAGTGCAGTTTTTGAGGAATTGATAAAATTATCAAATTGCTGATGTCATACGTTTCGGGGGCTGATTGATTGGTTATTGAAACATTTTGACGAAGTGTTAAGTGATAAATTATAAAAAAACAAAAACCACAAGGCCATAGTTTTTTTCTGTGGCTTTTGTGGTTTTTAAACAAATTTCAATTTTATTCTTCAAACAAATGTGTTGATAGGTATCTTAGACCCGTATCGGGCAGTAAAACTACAATTTTTTTACCGGCAAATTCTTCGCGCTGAGCAAGTTGCGTTGCTGCGTAAAGTGCCGCTCCTGACGATGCACCAACAAGTACGCCGTCTTTTTTCGCTAACAAACGTGCGGCTTCGTATGCTTGGTCGGTATGAATTTCAAAATAGCCATCGTAAACTTTTCTGTCTAAGTTTGCGGGAATATATTCTTCTTTAGTGTTTTCAAACGGGTGTACGCCTGTGATTTCTTCTTGGTCAGGACGTTCGGGCGATTGAAACGAATCTTCAGTGGGCTGGACACCAAAAATCTTTACGTTCGGATTTTTAGATTTTAAGAAGTTACCAACTCCTGACAACGTTCCGCCTGTGCCGACACATGCCACAAAAGCATCAACATCGCCGTCAGTGTCGTTCCAAATTTCAGGACCCGTGGTGTTGAAATGTATGTTCGGATTCGCAGGATTGCGCGTTTGGTCAGCAAACCATAGATTTTTCTCGCCCGCAACATGACGCTCCAAGGCTTTGACACATTCAATAAAATCCGGACCGTTTTTCTCAAAACTTTCTACAATTTCAGGTACTTCCGAAAGTTTTACCGTTTTGCCGCCAAAAGCGTGAATCACCTGAAAACGCTCTTTCGATACTTGGTCCTGAATGTAAACACGAAATTTATAACCTTTTGCAGCAGCAACGGCAGCAAGACCTACGCCTGTATTTCCACTTGTTAATTCGATAATTGTGTCGCCGGGTTTTAATTTGCCCTCTTTCTCAGCTGTTTCAACCATTGCAAGTGCAATGCGGTCTTTTACTGATTGATTGGGATTGAAATATTCAAGTTTTGCTATTAAAGTGGCTTTCAGGTTTTTAGCCTTGTTGTAACCGTTGAGTTGCAGTAGGGGAGTCTTGCCCACAAGTTCTGCTATTGATTGATGAATATATGCCATGATTTTTTTTCTTTTAATTAATAATTATTATGGCACAAAAGTATTATGGTTGGTGTTTTTGTCCAAGAAGAACTAAAAATACAGATAATTTCCCTAAAACAATTTTTAACTGTAGAATTTTTATAACGAAAAATAAACTGTTATCGGTATTTGTCAGAAAAATAACACCGAATTAAAAAACGTATATGGATTTAATTCGGTGTTAAAAACGTTAATACAAAACTTTTCCCATGAAATATCTAATCTGTGGACGCCACCAGCACCAATCGTGTGCAACGTCAAAACCCCAATAATCAAACCAAGCTGGTACGCCGTGATTTGCTAAAATCGTGTCAAGACGGCGTGTTGAAGCCAAGAGGTCGTCTTCCCAATTTCCTTGACCTACACAGACTATAATCCGGCGGTTGCGGTATTCGTTCCAAAAATAATGATCGTTAGGCATCCACGAAAGATAATCTTCTGGCGAATTTAAGTAGACAAGTTCGTCGCTGTAATCTCCGAAAAAATAACTTGCGTGGTAAAGTCCGCTTTGCGCTATCAACGTGTCAAAAAGGTCGGGACGGCGGAAGAAAAAGTTCGCCGAATGAAAACCGCCCATACTGCAACCCGTTGAAATTAAATGCCCTGCATCACCGATTTCTGGAATCAATTCGTCGCAAATATAACGGTACCAACGTTCATGTTGCTCAATGCGTGCGTGTTTGTCCCAACTGTTGCTGCTCCATGTTTCAGGGTCGATACTATCGCAACAAACCAAACGCAAACGTCCGTTTTCAATAAAATCAGCAAGTTCCTTAACCATTCCGAAATTTTCATAGTCGAAAAACCTGCCGTTTTGCGAAGGAAACACAAGCGCAGTTTTGCCGCCGTGTCCGTAAACCTTGTATTCCATATCACGCCCAAGGTTATGGCTGTAATGTTTTCTGTATTCTATTTTCATGATATGGCAAATGTATAAAAATTATTCTTTTGCATGAACAAAATTTACAAATTCTTTTACTTCATCATAATTGTTGAGGCGGACGGTGAACATCTGATTGCCCATTGCTCCGGAGAGAATTTCAGGCATACGTTCACACATAACCATCTGATTTTTATAGCGTTCCTTTACTTCCTCGTCAGAATGAACATAATTGTGAGAATCCCGTCGTGAAGCAAATGCGCAATAATATTCATTGTGCCAAGGCAAAGAAAGTGCGTTTCGTCCGTTGTGATAATATGCGCTCGCCTCTTGCGATTTGTCATAACAAATCATGTCAGCCCAAATCTTATAAACGTCGGTTGAATGAGCGTAATTTATCATATCGGGAGTGTAACCACCTGCCGGACGCATATTAACTTCTAATGCCACAAAATCGCCTTTTTTGCCCAATTCTCCGCGATCGGAATCCAAACGGAAAAATTCCAAATGAACAAAGCGGCTTTTAACGTTGAAAGCTTCAACTGTCTTTCTGCCAATCTCTTGGAGCGGTTCGGGAATGGTTTTATCAACGTAATATGCGAGGTCTAAATGCTTGTTAACGATGTCCATAATCGAGGGCGGCCAAACGGTCATGGATTCAAAAAGCGGAATGCCTGAAGAATTGATTATCGCATCGTACGAGCAGATGTCGCCCGTAATAAACTCTTCAATTACATAGTTTTGTGTGTCGGCAACCTTGTTGTAAAATTCAATAAGTTCGTCAGCGTTATGAATCTTGTGTGTGCCGCCTGCACCGACTCCGATGTCTGGTTTGCAAATGAGCGGATAATGCACTATCTCGGCAAATTCAAGCGCATTTTTAACACCCTGAGATGCCCTTAATTGTCGAGCCGTGGGAATGTTGCCCGAAATGTAATATTTTTTCATCTCGGATTTCTCTTTTATGGCTGCCGTCTGACTCTCTTGCAAACCCGTAGTAACGTGAAAATCAGTGCGTAGACGTGCATCTTGTTCCAACCAATATTCGTTGTTGGATTCTATCCAGTCTATTTTGCCGTATTTGAACGCAAAAAATGCCACCGCGCGATAAACCTGATCGTAATTTTCAAGGTTATCAACCTTGTAATATTCTGTCAGAGAGTTTTTTACCTCGTTGCTGAGAGAATCGTAAGGCGCATCAGCAATACCGAGGGTATTAACACCGTTCTTTTTTAGTCTGTCGCAAAATTCCCAATATGTATGCGGAAAATGCGGTGATATAAATATAAAATTCATCGTTTTGTATAGTTTTAGAGGAATGAATAATCGTAATCTCTGTATTCCCAATCTCTTACGGGCGCAGAATACTCTTTTGTAGTGTGCTTGCCTCTTGCTACGAGATGTCCGTTTTGGTAGGCGAGAAGTTTAAGAAACTCTTCTTTGTGCCAACTGCCGTCATCTTCAAGCGGACGGGTCGAAAAAATCTTACCATCGTCAATCTCTTTTACAAACATCGTGTTAGAATAGTTGTAATGCACGTACAGAAACTCGCCGTCCCAAATCAAAAGGTTGATTTTGTTTTTGTGACTTAGTTTAAATAACAGATTGTCAAGAAGTTCAAACCGTTCTTCAAAATTTGCTTTCCGTTTGAGAGTTTTTTGTAATTCGTTGATGTTGTCAATAATAAAATATAAAATTCTTTCCGAATCGGTCGTGCCTTCTTGAGTGGCTTTGTAATACTCTAATTCGGGAAAATCGAATATTGTGCCGTTGTGGGCGAGTGTCCAACAGCGGTTCATATTGTCGTGTTTTACAAAGGGATGACAATTTTCGTAACACATCAAACCCACGGTTGCGAGCCTGATATGGGCGATTGCGTTGTCGATTATAATCGGATGCGCTAATCTCTGACGGAGATAAAAACTACTTTCGGCTTTCATCGCTTCTTTTTCTAACGATACCGACTCGCCGTAAATGCAAGCTAATCCCCAACCCGAAAAATGTTTTTCACTATGGCCGTAAAACGTTTTAAGATAGGAATTTATCTCAATTTTTCGTTTGCTATTTATTCCGAATAACTCACACATTTCTTTCGCGATTTAGAATTGATTCTTTTAGTGTTTTTTGCGCAAAATCGCCGGAATATTTTTTTAACACTAATCTTGCATAGTTGAAATTTTCCGGGTCAGAAAACTTTTTGCGTTGAAAATCTATTACATCAAAAATATGCTGATTTTCTCCCGTATCTATCTGACTGAAAAAACATTGCATTTTGTCCAAAAACTCAAAAACGGCATCTTTGATACTTAATGCACGCTGCATTGGATAGAGAATTTTGGTGTTAATAATATCAAAATGCGCTGCCGATTTAATGTTTTGAACTGCTTGAACTTGGTCGTTTTCTGAAAGTTTTTTGTATGGCGTACTTGCAATATAGGTCAAAAAAAGTTGAAAAAAATCTATATCGTTAATATTGATTCCGTATTCTGTGAGCGGATTTAAGTCGATTGAGCGGAGTTCGATATGATTAATGCCTGATAATCTGAGTGTTGATAACAGGTTTTTGCCTTTTGGTTTTAGCCTGATAGGGTAGTAGAGTTCCGAGGGAGCGGAGATAAGTCCCTGTTTTACATATCGTTCTATGCTGTCAGCGTAGTTGTTGATGCTTGAATAATCAAGCGTTGGAACAAAGAAATTCCAATATCCAAGTTCAGAACATCTTACTGACGACATTCCCGAAAATAAGGTTGTATTTTTAGCCCCAGAGGCAAAAAACGAGCCGTCTAAAAGCGGACTTGCTGCGGTGAGTGCAACGATTATCCATGCATATTTCAGACTGTTTTCAGCGAGGTTTAAATATAAATTGTCGCAATGCTGACGGTATTGGGGTGTTTCTTTGCCTTTTTCGATTGTGATTCCGGTTTCAATTTCAAAATTTTTTCTAAGGAGGTTTCCTGAAAACGAATAGTTGAAATGGATGCCCGAAAATGCCATTTTATAACGTCCGTACTTGTTGGAAAGGTATTCGCGGTAAGCTGTTTTGTCAGAACTTTTACCGAAAAATTTTGCCACGGGAATATCCTCTTCGTTTTCAATGAAAGGCGGATTGCTTGAAAGCCAAACGGTTTCTTTTTCAGGTAGTTTTGAGAGAATGTCTAAAATTTCTTCGTGATGACTTTTAAGTTCGTTAAATACCTCTTGCGTTGAAGTCTTTACCGAGGTGTTTATTTCCACTTGATTTTCGCAAAAATCTCTGACAATATGGCTGTTGTCGGGATTAAACGGGTGGGGAAGATGACTCATTCGTCCGTCTTCCTTAACGCGCAAAGTCTCACGCTCTATGCCGAAATTGCCTGTAAGCAAAAGTTTTGCTATTTCAGGATGTTCTGTATGAAACATTTTTTTCTATATTGTTTATTTCTTTGCTAAAATAAAATCTCCGTCTTGTTCCAACTCTTTTATGCTCTGTGATTTAAGTATAAACACTTGCGCACCCATACCGCCAGAAATACTTTTTGGAGGTATGTTTTCTATCAAAAGACGATCAAAGAATTTTTTACGGATTTCTTCCGCCGAATTTCGGTACGAAACATTTGCTCCACGTCCGTAATGCGTTACATACCGTTTAAAATTATAGTTTTTGAAACTGCGGTTTTCTCCAAATACAAGACTTTCCGCCCAAATTTGATAAACATCAACATCGTAAGCGTAATTCATTTTGTCGGGAATGTAGCCGCCCGGAGCACGCATATTGACTTCAAGACCAATGATTTCGCCCTTTTTGCCAAGACCTTCTTTGTATTGGTCAAGACGGAAAAATTCAAAATGAAAAAACGTCTGTTTTACGTTGAAGGCTTTCACCGCTTTTGTTCCAATTTCCAATAAATCAGACTTTTGCATATTGGTTGTAAAACTGATGTTTTCGCCGTTGCCGCTAAGCATTGCAAGCGGTGTGATTTTCATAACTTGTCCCGTACAAAACAAGATGTTGCCTTCTTTGTCGGTGATTCCGTCGAAAGTTTCCACGTGTCCCGGAACAAATTCTTCAATGATATTCACCTTGTTTTGACAATCAATTTTATTTAATACGTTGTTGAGTTCGCTTAAATCGTTAATCTTGTATGTGTTGCTTGCGCCCACGCCGTTATCAGGTTTTATAATTACCGGAAAACCAACGGCTTTGGCAAATTTTATGGCTTTGCCTTGCGTATCTATCAACAGACAACGCGCAGTTTTGATTCCGGCTTTGGCGTAACTTTTTTTCATTTGTGATTTTAATTTCACTTTTTCAAGTTCGGCTGTGCGGATTCCGTTTTCAACGTTGAAATCTTCCCTTAATCTCGACTGTGTTTGTAACCAATATTCGTTTTGTGATTCTATGTGGTTGATTTTTCCGTATTTGAACGTGAAAAACGCCGTTGCACGCATTACTTGGTCGTAATCTTCCAAAGAGCTGACGTAATAATATTCTGTCAATGAAGATTTTACGTTGTTGTTAAGATTCTCGTAGGGACAATCTCCAATTCCTAAAACATTGCAGCCCAAGGCTTTGAGTCTGTTGCAAAAATTATAAAAATGCAACGGAAAATTTGGTGATAAAAATATTACGTTCATTTGTTAGTTCTCCCATAAAAACCACATCCATGTAGGTATTTCGTGTTGCCAACTTGCTTCGTTATGGTCGCCGCCCTCGTTTTTGAAAAGATAAGTTTTCGCGCCTTTTTGTTGAACGAGCCATTCAATTTCGCGGATACGGTTTTCGATTCCGCTGTTACGCTGTTGTTCAACGCTTCCCCATGAGAAGAAAATTCTTGTGTCGAGGTTCAAAACGCCCGTGTTTATTTCGTATCTGAATGCGTCCATTGCGGGGGCGATTGCAGGTGAAATCACCCCCGACTTTGAGAAAATATGGTTGAAATGAATTGCGCCGTAAAGTGCCATCATTCCGCCCATAGAATAGCCTGCAATGGCTGTTGCTTCGCGAAAAGGCACTGTGCGGTAATGGTAGTCGATGTGCGGTTTTAGTGAGGTTTCAATCCATTTGAAAGTTTTATAACCTCTGCCCGGAATATGTCCGTAAATCTGACTGTCGAGTTCGTAGGGACAGTATTCGCAAACGCGTGTCCAATCGTCTTTGGCACATTCAATTCCCACGACGATTAGTTTTTTCCAATAGTTGTCCAAAAACTCTTTTAATCCGAGCGACTTACCGAATGTGGCATCGCCGTCAAAAAAGAGGTTGTGCCCGTCAAACATATATAAGACGGCATATTTTTCGTCCGAATTGTAATAATTGTCCGGTAAGTAGAGGTGAATCCTGCGGTTTTCATGTGCTGATTCAAACCAAAAATCGAATTTTTCTACCATTTTTTTTTGATGTTTTCCTAATTTTTTTCTCGGCACAAAAATATATATGCCGCTATTTTGTTCGTGCAATTTAAAAATGTAGTATTTCATCAAAAAAAGTGAAATACTACATTTTTTTTGAAGATTTTTATGCTGCCTTGCCGATATGTTCGTAGGCTATTTTTTCAAAAAAGTATTTAGCTTGACGACGCCACCAATAAAAGTCGTGGCTGACATCTTTGCCCCAAATGTCGAACCAAGCGTTGAGTTTGAATTTTTCTAAAACGTCTTTCAATCTGTTTGTGCTGCTGCCGGTTACGCGTTCGTAGTTACCTTGACCGCAGCAAAAAATCATAGTTTTGTTTTGGTAAAGTCCTACTTTGATGTTCCTTTCGCTTAAATCATTTAGAAAATCAAGCGGAGAATTCAAGTAAATCAGTTTGTTTTGGTAGTTAGGGAAAAAATAATCAGCGTGAAAAAGTCCGCTGAGCGAAATAATTCCATCGAACAATTCAGGATGACGGAAAAAGAAGTTTCCTGCATGGTAACCACCCATACTGCAACCGGTTACTAAAAGTTTTTTTCCGTTGTTGATAGTTGGAATTAGTTCGTCAGTGATATAGTTGAACCATTTTTCGTGCAGCGTGATACGCTCATTGTAATCGCCAGAGGTGCGGCTCCAAGTTTCAGCGTCGATGCTGTCGCAGCAAATCAGATGAAATTCACCGGCTTCAATCATAGGAGCCAAAACTTCAATCATACCGTTGTCTTCCCATTCGTAGAAACGTTGGTCTTGTGAAGGAAAAACCAAAACACCGCGACCGTTTTCGCCGTAAGTTTTGTACTCAATCTCTCTACCGAGGTTGTTACTCCAAGTTTTGTGATATTCTATCTTCATTGCCTTAAAATTTAATTGGTTAATGCTGCAAAATTCGGCAATTTGGATATATTATCCAATATTATTTCTAATTTTAGATAAATATTTTATATATGTTAGAAATATTAGAAAATGTATTTTGGTTTTAGGCAAAAAAAACGGAGTGGTAGAAAATATCACTCCGAAAAAAACTTTCTATTTTTCATACTTCCAAATGCCGATTGAACGGTTGTATTCAGGATCGGTTTGGTAGAGAATTGCATCGTTTCCGATACGCTCACGTAGTTCGGTGAGTTTCGGGACGGAATAATAATAGTATTCGCCCTTGAATTTGAACGAGTTACCCCAACGCTCAATCTCCAACGGATCGTCGCAACCCCAATTGAAAACCGCTTTGGTCTGATTCACAGAAATTACGCTCTGGGTGCGGCGGCTTAGATGCTTGTTGACGCGCTCGATATGAATCTCCGTATTGCTGAAATTCTCGTCAACGGTCTTAAAAAACTGTTTTACCTGCGCCTCGTTCAGATACATTGACAAGCCTTCTACAAGAAACAAAAAATGTCCCATTGGATGATTTTCTTTGATGGATTTTACCCATTCATCGTTGGTGATGTTGCCCGAAATGTACTTGTTTTCAGGACTTTCGGGCAAAAGTTTGCGGCGAAATTTTATCACGTCGGGAAAATCAATTTGATATGTCTGATATTTTTTGTTGATTGCCACGCGCTCAATTCTTGGGTCGAGTCCGCACGCCACCACAACCACCACTGCATCATCGTATTTGCTTACAAATTCTTTCAAAGCATTGTCGAAGTAGTTGGTTCTAATAGAGATACAGAGTTGACATCGCTCATCTGCCGCAAATTTGTTAAAATCATAATCCAATTGTGAAAGAATTTTTTCGGAAATTTTGTCTTTGATAATCGGATTTTTTTTCTGTGATTCTTTGGCTCTCATGCAGAGCGGAATCAACAGAGTTTCAGAAACATCCTCCTGAAACTCTGGTCTGATTTTTTTCATACTTTTAATTTTTTTGCTGCAAATGATACTATTTTTTTATTGTTTATTTTAGCGCCTGCCTGAAATCCTCAATCAAATCTTCGCTATCCTCAATGCCTGCCGAAACACGTATTAGGGTGTCGGAAATGCCGTTTTGTTCGCGGACTTCCTTGGGTACAGAGGCGTGTGTCATTATCGCCGGAATCTCGATGAGACTCTCCACTCCGCCGAGACTTTCTGCCGTGGCAAAGAGTTTGAGTTTTGAGAGGAAATTCTGCGCATCGTCCAATGTGCCAACAAGTTCAAACGAGAAAATTCCACTCGAACCCGACGACTGAGCCTCTGCAAGAGCGTGCTGCGGATGCGATTTCAACAGCGGAAAATTCACACGTTTTACCTTGGGCGATTTTTCCAAAAACTCAGCCAAAGCCAAGGCATTTTTCTGATGTTGTTGCATACGCACCGCAAGGGTTTTGGCTCCACGGAGAGTCAGATAACTATCAAACGGCGAAAGCACCGCGCCCACAGCGTTCTGATTATAAGCGAGTTTCTTGTAATAATCATCGTTGTTGAGCACCACAGAGCCGCCGAGAACATCGCTGTGTCCGCCGATGTATTTGGTTGTGCTGTAAACCACGATGTCCGCGCCCAAATCCAAAGGTCTCTGAAAATATGGCGACAAAAATGTGTTGTCAACCACGAGTATAAGTCCGTGTTTATGAGCGATTTGTGCAATTGCTTTGATGTCAGCCAACTTCATCAGCGGATTGGTGGGCGACTCTATCCAAATAAGTTTGGATTTTGGCGTGATTGCGTTTTCGATGTTTTCGGGTTTGGTGGCATCCACGTAGGTTGCGGAAATGTCAAAATTCACAAAAACATTGCTCAATAGCCTACGTGTGCCGCCGTAGAGGTCGTCGAAACCAATCACATTGTCGCCCGCTTTCAGAAGCGAAATTATCACCGTTGACGCTGCCGCCAAGCCCGACGAAAACGCCAAACCATACTTTGCGCCGTCTAAGGCTGCAAGTTTTTCCTCCAACGCCTTGCGAGTTGGATTGAGGCTGCGTGTATACTCGTAACCCGCTGTGGGTGAGTCGGCTCTGAGCCTTGCAAACGTTGTTGATAAATGAATCGGAACGGCCACATCGCCGCTTGCCCCGTCTCTGAAATCCGGCTCTTCACCATTGTGAATTGCCCTTGTAGAAAATGCTGTCATATTAATTACGAATTATGAATTATGAATTGTCAATTATTCAATTGTCAAGTTTTTCTCCCTCAGCCATTCGTCATTGAACATTTTGGAAAGATACTTGTTTCCGCTGTCGCAGGCGAGGGTTACAACTCGCTTAGGCTCAGTCTGTTCGCGGCAGTATTTGAGGGCGGCGGCAAGGAGCGTTCCTGTGGACGATCCCGCCAAAATTCCTTCCTCTCGGAGCAACAATCTCGCCGCCGAAAAACTCTCCTCGTCGGTGATTTCGTATGCTTTTTTCACCAACGAAAAATCAGCGAGTTTAGGAATATAATCTTCGCCAATGCCCTCCACATACCAAGAACCGGCATCGTTGCGGAGTTTGTGGAGATTGATGTAATCGGCTAATACAGAGCCTTTTGGGTCGGCAAGAATGAACTCGGTCTCAGGACTTACGCGCTTAAAAAACGCTGTCAGTCCCGACAATGTTCCCGACGAACCAACGCCCACAACCACTGCATCTACTTGATGGTCAAGTTGTTCCCAAATTTCGGGAGCGGTAGTGAGTTCGTGCGTTTTGGGATTGTCGGGGTTTTCAAACTGATTGATGTAGTAGCCGCCGCGCTCCTTGGCGATACGCTCGGCAAGGTCGTGGTAATATTCGGGATGACCCTTGCCCACGTCGCTGCGAGTGATAACTACCTCAACGCCAAGGGCTTTGAGATGGTTGATTTTTTCGGTGCTCATCTTGTCGGGAATCACGAGAAGCAACTTGTAGCCCTTCAAACGACTTGCAAGCGCAAGACCGAGCCCTGTGTTTCCCGCCGTAGCCTCTACAATAAGGTCGCCGGGATGGATGTCGCCGCGTTTTTCCGCCTGAACAATCATATTCAAGCCTGTGCGATCCTTGATGCTGCCGCCCGGATTTTGATTTTCGAGTTTTAAGAACAGGCTACTTTTGCCCGTTTTCAAACGTTGCAGTTGAACCATTGGTGTATTACCAATCAAGTCCAACACATTGTTATATACTGACATAATTATACAATGTTATTTAAAAAAAAGACTATGTATTATGGTAAAGAAAAGTTTTGCAGCATTAATTGCAAGGGGAAAAAGAAGATATAATATCCCCAATATTAAAAGAAACAACAGACATCGCTACATCGATCATATCCGATGAATGCACCCAAAGAATGTGTTGGATTCTCAAGGGTGAAATCCTCGCGATAATTGAAGTTATATGTAGAAAAATATGTCATTGTTTATGAATTTTTACGATTGCAAAGTTAGCGATGGATGAGATATTTGGCAAGAAGAAGTGAGAGAATTGGAGAATTTTGCTGAAAATGTTGGAGATTATAGAAAATTTTTATTGCAGATGATGATATTTTGGGGGTGAGGAAGTATAAAATTTTGCGACAACATTTTTAACCAATTATTTGCAAAAGTCCCTTGAAAAAATGTAAGTTTCAGGAAAAAAGTCCCTTGAAAAAATGCCAAATATTTGATTAATAATATGTTACAAAGAAAGATAGAACAGACGCTTTGGGATTGGAACATTTTGTATACCGTCAAACAGACGTTTGCCTAGTTTAGACGTAATCAAATTCGTTTCGACGCATTACCAACGGATAACGCTCTGGATGTTTGAGGCTGTCTATTTCCAAATCAATGTCAAGGTCTGGCCATTCAACGGCATTTTTGCCTGACATCTTTATATTCAGAATGTTACGCACTGTTGCATCTTTCAGCCAAGGCACACGGTTGTATGACAGAAAGTAGTCGTTGCCTTCCACAGAAATCATAATACCTTGATTGTTAATCATCAAGACGCTTGCCGATATGGCGTTTGTATTGTTCTCTAAAATCGTCTGCATTATCTTCTACAAGTTTAAGTATTTTATTTATTTCGTGTTCGGCAAAACCATCGTTGGAAGCGAGTTCGACATCAGGTTCCAACCAAACTTTTGCCGCGCAATATTCTTTTAGTACGTGGATGTGCATCCTCAATTCCTCGTTAGAGTATATTTTGAACACAAATCCTTTATCCCTTTTAAATGTCGGACTCATTTCGCTAAATTTTGTTTAACACTTCGCAAAGGTATAAAAATTTTTACAATAAAAAAAAGCGGATACAAAATCTCAAAAAAAATATCGATTCCGCCCACACCAACGGTTCACAAAAAAAGCGGAGAGTTGGGCAATGGTGCGCAGCGTGAAATTATGCTGACCGCTGAGCCATTTGGTGATATATATGTCTTTGCCCATAATAGTGTTTTTTATAAATCGGCTCAAATATAACCTTTTTTCTCCAATTATCGGCTCAAATTCTCCCCAAAAATATCCTCAAAAAAGCAACAAATAAGCCGATACAAAAAAAATCGCCGCCCGAATCCAACTCCGGACGGCGAAATTATGAATTATGCATTATGAATTATGCATTATTTTCCTCCCACGCTTGCTGAGTATATCCTCTCCAAAAACTGCAATGCGCCTTTGTAGCCGATGTGAGAGCGGTTGACGATGAGAGTTTCGGACGAGGGGGTGGAAATTTCAAAGAAAAGGGCGTTCTTTTGGGTTGCCAAATTCTGTTCCCACGAGGTGCCGAGGATGAGCGGTTTGCCTGCCGTAAACTCAACTGTTTCAATGAGTTTCTCTACTTCATAGCCGTCTTCTTCAAAGTCAACATCGATGCTTACGCCTTCCGAAATGTTGTTTTTGAAATATTCGGTGATGGCGGGACGGAATTTCTGCGGAGTGTTGTCGGTGATTACCACGCGCTTGGGGATAAGACCAATTTGGTCGGCAAGAAACTTGCTGTAAGCCAAGGCGTAAGCGGCATCGGCTGTTACCACAAACTCGCTCGGCATTCCGTACCAATATTCGGCAAAAAATTCCGAAAAATGTTCGAGGTAATAGTAGTAAATCTCTGCCTCTGATTTGATGAAATCTTCGGATTTTTGCTTGTCAATACCCGCATAATCAACCACTTGGCGGATGAATTTTGCAGTGGCTTCTTCGCCAACGGGTATTTCGGGAATGTGGAGGAAGGGTTGGTTGTATTTCTTTTCGAGATGTTCGGCATTCTTGACACCAACCCACGGCGAAACCACAAGGTTGAACTGCGCCTGCGGAATCTTTTTCCACGCGCTAACACCCGGATTTTCAGGACCAAACAAAACGTTTACCTCCAATCCTGCACCGCGAAGAATGCGTGCAAGTTCCTGATAATCACCGCGCCAATTTTGATTGTAGTATGGCGTTTCAAACCAAAGATTTACCAAACCTTTTTGTTTTTCGCCGTTGTAATCGCCTACAAATTGGTCGATTATGGCGTTTACAACCTCCTCGTGACCAAAAAGATTGTTGCCCTTGAAACCCGCTGTGTTGGCATAGACGATTGGGTAGCCCGCCTTTTGGTACTTGCCCACGAGGTCTGGAACGTTGTCGCCGATGAGTTCGCCGGTGCAGCCCGTGAGAACCACAAAAAGGTCGCCGTCGTAGATTTTGAGGGTTGATTTGATAAGGTTGTCGAGGGTTTTGATACCGCCAAAAACCACGTCGTTTTCAGTGGCGTTTGCACTCGGCATATTGCCGCCGCCCGCCGCCACACTGCCCTGAAAACCGTTTTCAAAGGTCAGCATCGCAGTTGTTTTCAATTGGCAGCCCGGCGAACAGTTGGCGATTGGAACTGCGCCCTTGATGGCTACCACGGTGTTTGTTGCGCCCACCGCACAGGCATATCTTACATCGGATATCACCGAAGATTTTTTCTTTTTAATTTCAGTCATTGCTAATTACGAATTATGAATTACGAATTATGAAACTGTCAATTTTCAATTTCCCAATTTCTCCTCAATTTCTTTGAAAACATCCTTGTCGTTGGTGAGTTTGAAGGGGTCGGTTTGGGCAAACCACCAATCGTTGTAGGGCAGGCGGACGTGGCGTTGGAGGGTCTTGTTGAATTTGGTTCTTGCAAGTACGCCTTTGAGGATTTCGCCAACGCGGAGAATGCCGTCATAGCCAACAGGAATGTGTTCGTCGCCGAGCGCAAAGGTGGGCACGCCGAGGTGTCCCGCAACCGATGCAAGTCCCGGGTGACGGATTATGAGGAAGTCAGTTTTGATACGGTTGAGGAGTTGCGGAAGTTGGAACGCACGGGTTTTGCTGACAGTGTAATGCGGAATATCTCCGTATGTATCAACGAGTTCCTTTAATGTATCTTGATTTTTTCCTGCACCGTCATAAATGGGATCGTGATGGAAAACAAGTGCGCCTTCGTTTTTGATGCCGAGTTCAGCCAACACGCTTATCAAACCGTGAGCGTATGCCGAGCCGGTGAGCACCATTCCGTGCTTGCCCTTGAAATATTCGCGGTATTCAGCCAATTTTGGAGCAATTCGGGCGTGTTCACTTTCTATGAATTTTTCAGCCTCCTCTTCCTTGCCAACTACCTTAGCGATAGCCCTTAACCAAGCGTCAGTGCCTTTGATTCCGTAAGGCTGCGGAGCGTCGATTTGCGGCACGCCGAATTGGTCTTCGAGAGCCGCGCCCATATATCCGCCGAGAGTTTCGCAGAATGTGGTAGTTGCCACTGCCTCCGACGCCTGACGAATCTCCTCAAACGATGCGCAGTCCAAGAGGTAATTGACCCTCAATCCGAGCGGTTTCAATAGGTCGGTGAACCAATCAGTACCCCAAAGAGCAATGATGTTAATGAGGTCTTTTTGTTTTTTAACAGGGTGTTTTTCAACGATTTGACGCAACACACCGTGGAATGCAACATCGAATCCCGTGCTCCAATGTTTGCTGCGGAATCCCTCGCAATGAAGCGGAATGATTGGCACGCCAACTTCGGGCTCCATCTCCTCGGCAACGCTGTCGATGTCTTCGCCGGTAATGGCTGTGGCACAAGCCATTGCAATAAAAATTGCTTTGGGATTGAAACGTTCTTTTGCCACTTTGATAGCCTGACGAAGTTTTGCGCTGCCACCGAAAACCATATCTTTTTCTTGAAGGTTTGTGCTGATACACAGCGTGTTTTGTTGAGGTTTGCCGCGACGTGCGAGACCCATATGCATTGTGAGGTTGAATTTCGCGTCCTCGCTACTGCAACCGATTGGCGCGTGGTTGATAAGCACACAGTCGGTGAGGTTGCCGATTTGACACTGCACAATTGCATTTGAGCACATAGTTTCCTGATTGAGAGGACTTTGAAGTTCACAAAGTCTGCACCCCTGACCTGCGCCCTTGCATCCGCCGTGCTTTTTGATGCTTCGTTCGTCGTAAGCCGACTGACGGATAAGTTCCTTAGCCGAACCGTCCCAACCGATAATTGTGCCGAGGCGCAACTCGCGGTTCTCGACGGTGGTCATATTCAAATTAATTCTGTTTGCCATTATGGTATTGTTTGTTATGATTTTTTATGGCACAAAGGTAGAATGGTAGGATATTTTTACCAAGAAGAATGGATTATTTGGAAAATTTTGCTAAATTAATGGTATTTTAAGGATTATTTATACGGAAGCGAGAGACGAATTAGGAGATAAAAGGAAAAGTTTGTACTTTGGAGGTGTCAAGGCATTAGAAAATGCCCCTACCTCGCCTCCAAAACAAACCCATATTTCCACGGCTTGTTGCCGTCGATTGTGTATTGCGGAAGGGTGCGTTTGCCCCAAGTGTCGACGCCGCCGACGCCGTGGATGTTGAGGTCGATGTTGAGATTAATGAACTTGCCGCGAGCGATGTCCTGCGGATGCCTTGCGCCCGTCAAATCTTCCTCGCCATAATCCCAAGCGCGGATGCAGAGCGGCTGACACCCATCAATGACAACCGTCCGATGTCCCGAGCCAATCTTAAACTGCCACACATCGCAACGGTTGCCATTGTCCTGAGGGTGGATATAATCGGTCTGAAAATCACTGAGCGGCATTTCATATTCGCCAATGAAAGCCGAATGTTTGCGGTCGGGGTAATTTTCCCAAGGGCCGCGACCGCAATATTTTATGTTAACGAAATCGGGATTTAGGCGCATTCGCATACCAAATTTTGGCATTAATGGGAGGTTTTGGGCGGTGGGGTTGTAATCCATTTCTACCTTGATTAAACCGATGTTATAGACTGAATACGAGACCGTTAAATCTGCGCCAACGGGCAACGACATTTCGGCTGTGATGACCAAAGCATCGTCGGCAGTGGAAGTATGGAGCGACTTCAAAACACGATTTTCGGCGGCGTCTTTCCACACCGCAACACGCTCGGCAAAATGCGCCGCAGACTGATTGTCGTTTTCAGGCTTCCAAAAATATGGCTCCAACGGCGACTGCAAAATCTCCTCGCCATCCTTCACCCAACTTACCAAAGTACCTGAGTTGTCGATAGTTACAGAACCATTATGGAAGAAAACAACGTAGCCAAACGGCGTTTGGAGGGCTTGGGCGGGTTTGCCGTCAATCATCATTCCAACGCAAGATTCAATGCAAAATTGTTCCTTTGCCACAACGAAGCCCTTCTTAGCCCACGGAGTGTCATTTTTGAGATGGGCGGCAACGTTGACAAACGTTTCTTCATACACCTTTACCGTGTCGTATGTGATTGAGTATTCGTCAATTTCCGTGAAAAAATCGCGGTTGATGATGCTGATTTTGCCGGTAATGGTATCCCTTACAAATTTCAAAGGCTGATATACATATTGAACCTCGTAATATTCGGGGTGAGGCGTGCGGTCGGGCGCAATCAAACCGTTGATACAGAAAGGGCCGTCGTTGGGTTTGTCACCAAAATCGCCGCCGTAGGCATAATGGTCGCCCTGCCAAAGTCCTTGGTCAACCCAATCCCAAATTGCCGCGCCACAAATCGACGAATCGGCATAAATAACGTCCCAATATTCCTGTAAATTTCCACACGAATTGCCCATTGCGTGGGCGTACTCGCGCATCATAAACGGCTTGTCCTTAACCTCTTGCGCATTGCGGCGGAGGTCGTCGGGATAGAGATAACTATCGTCCCAAATTGCGGAATAGCGGCGGTCGCTGTCGTAAAATGGCGGTCGCGTGGAGTCCAACTCCTTGACCTTATTATACATAGCCTCAATGTTGGGTCCCACGCCGCCCTCGTTGCCAAGGCTCCAAAGTATCACGCAGGGGTGGTTGATGTCGCGTTTTACGAGCGATTCGGCGCGGTCAACGTGAGCCTTTTGAAAACTTAAATCGTTGCCCATCACATCATTAGCATAGCCGTAACCGTGGGTTTCGTGGTTAGCCTCATCCATCACATAAATGCCGTAACGGTCGCAAAGTTCGTAGATGTATTCACGGTCGGGATAGTGAGATGTGCGCAGGAAATTGATGTTAGCCTGTTTCATCAAGCGGATGTCCTGTTCGTAGGTTTTGTCATCGACATAACGCCCCGTAATCGGATGATGGTCGTGACGGTTTACACCACGGAGTTTCACATTTTTGCCGTTGATTTTGAACACCTCGCCAACAACCTCAACTTTCTTGATACCTGTCTGATAATCAAAATGTTCGGTGCGTTGTTTGCCATTGAAAAGTTCGATGTGGAAGGGATAGAGATTTGGCTTTTCTGCCGACCAAAGTTTCGGATTTTGGATGTTGGCATTAATCGAAACTTTAACAGTGTCATTGGGCGCGATTTTCTTTATAACATACTGATAATCAAGATTGTTGATATTGAAAACCACCTTTTGATTCTTCACGGTTTGAGAGCCGGTGTTGCATACGAGGATTTCGGCGTTGATGTCGGCGGCTGAATAGTCGTTGCTTAATGTCGGAATCACCTTATAATCAGTAATATGCACCGTCGGGCGCACCCAAAGTTCCACGCTCCTGAATATGCCGCTCAACCGCCACATATCTTGGTCTTCGAGGTAACTGCCATCGCACCAACGATATACTTCCACAGCAATTCGGTTTTTGCCCTCGCGGAGAAATTTTGTAACGTCAAATTCGGCAGGCGACATTGAGTTTTGACTGTAACCAACCATTTTGCCGTTGATCCACAGATACATAGCGGAATGAACGCCGCCAAAATGAAGTATGAGATTTTTTGTCATCATTTCGGGCGTAACGTCCACAAAAGTAACGTAAGAGCCTACGGGATTGCGGTTTATGTATGCCGTCCAAGACTTGTCCTGCGGCTCGGTGGTAACGCTCGGACGGTTTCTGAAAAACGGATAGTTGATGTTGATGTAAATCGGCACGCCGTAGCCCTGCGTCTGCCAATTGCCCGGGACGTCGATTTTGTCCCAACGGCTCACGTCGAAGTCCTCTTTATAGAAATCCGCCGGACGCTCGTCGGGGTTTTTGCTCCAATGAAACAGCCACTTGCCATCGAGCGACACAATTTCTTGGCATTCCTTCATTTTGGAAGGCAGTTGAAGCGTGGCGTGGTAAGGCAGTTTGTTAACGCCCAATATATCAGGATTTTCCCAATCAGGAACATTCTGCGCTCCGGCATCTAACCCCATTAACGCAGAGAGAATTAGTAAAAGTCTTTTCATAATGCAATTGATTTTGGTTATGCAAAAATAAAAAAGAAAAGAGTACGCCGCAAATTTTCAGGCTACAAAAGTTGATATTGTGCAATAGATTGTCGGGATTGGAATAAAGGAGAAAAATTTTGTGCATTTTGGAAAAAAGATTATCTTTGCAGCATACATCAAAAAAACGTCAAACGCTATGCAGCCAACACAAAAAAATACCATTAAGATTCTGCCATACGGTATGAGCGACTTTGCGAGAATCCGCAGAGAAAATAAATATTATGTGGATAAAACAATGTTTATCCCCAAACTCGAAGAGTTTTCGTATCAGATGTTCTTGCGTCCGAGAAGGTTCGGCAAGAGCCTGATGCTTAATATGTTGACGGCATATTATGATGTAGCGATGAAAGACAGTTTTGATGAACTTTTCGGCGGCTTGTATATCGGCGACAATCCCACCGAGGAGCGCAATAAGTATCTGATTTTGAAGTTCAATTTTTCGGGAATTGACCCGGATGAAACCAAAGTGCAAGATTCGTTCGATACATACGTCAAAAGCGAGATTGTTGCATTTGCCCAAAAATATTCAGACTATTTAGAGGCAGATACAAGTGAAGTTATCAAAAATTGCAAAAACTCCAATGATGCATTTACGGCACTTAAAATTGCAGTATCGATGAGCAATCTGCGCATCTACGCCATCATAGACGAGTACGACAATTTTGCCAACACGATGCTTGCCGACAGTGAGAGCAATTATATGAAACTCACCCACGGAGATGGATTTTTCCGTCTGTTTTTCAACAACTTGAAGGCGGCAACTACCGACAACGACGCGGCTGTTTCGCGCATTATGATTTCGGGCGTTACTCCGCTCACGCTCAGCGATGTAACAAGTGGCTACAATATCGGAATGAACATTTCTGCCGACAGTCAGTTTAATTCGCTTGCCGGTTTTACCGAGACAGAATTTCGCCAAATGCTTGAATATTACCGCGATGCAACGGGAGTTTTCCGTCATACGGTTGACGAATTGATAGAAATCACCAAGCCGTGGTACGACAACAACTGTTTCAGCGAGGATTCTGTTGATGACGACCGTATGTACAACTCAGATATGGCGTTGTTTTTCATCAGAGAATACATCAAAAAGAACGGCAAGATTATGGATAATATGGTGGATTCCAACATATCGTCCGACTACAACAAGATGACTAAACTCATCCGTTTTGAACAGCAATTTGGTGAGAAAACGTCTCTTATTCAGCGCATTAACAACGACGGTTATATTTATGGAATCATCAAACCCGAATTTGCCCTCAATGACCTCGAACGCTACGAAAACCTCGTGAGCCTGATGTTTTATATGGGATTGCTGTCGATTGGCGGCTATCAAGGCGGAAGGACCAAACTGATTATTCCAAATTCTACCGTCCGTCAGCAATATTTCCAATATATGCAGCGCAATTACAACACGTTTATGATGTGGAAAACCGACGACAATATTATGTTTGATCTCGGTTATTCGCTTGCTTGGCAGGGTGCGCACGAACCTTTTTTCCGCTACATTGCCGATTGTATGAAAGACGCCACCAAAAACAACGATTTCAACAAGTACGGCGAGGCGTTTGTGAAAGGATTTTTCCTATGTCAGTTTGGCGTCCTCTATCTCGAACCACGCCGCGACACTCCGCACGGCTATGTCATCGAACTCAAATATTGCAACCATTCAGCCACCCCCGCCGAAGTGAAGGCTTTGTTGGAACAGGCTCGCATTCAGTTGCCCAAATATATTGCCGCCAAGGATTTGACCACCAAGGCAAAAGACCACAATTGGACATTGCATCCAATAATCTTGGTTTTCAAAGGTTGGGAATTGGCGGAATATGAGGTGATGGAGTGAAGATAAATTATTTGCCTTTATGACAGATAATTTATAAATTTGGAACGCAAACTAAATCGTTCTATTATGGAAAACATAAAAGAAACATTGGAAAATAAGGCGCAGTATCTTTGTGTTTCAATACCTTACGACAAAGATGACGAGCCGCATCTTATATCATTCGACGACGGGTGTATGACCGAATTGGAGTGCGACGACGATTTTACGCCACCGATACTCAATCCCGAAACGAAGTTGTTGGAATATGTTATCAACCTAAAAAATGGCAAGGTAGAAAATTGGAACTACAAAGACGGCTACCTACGTATGTGGGCGAAAGTCTACGACAGCGGCACTTACACTTTGCTCGATGCCGACAAAAAACCTCTTTGGCAGATTTGTGGCTACGTTCCAACCTCAATTCTTCCGCCATACGAAAATTTTTTTTGTGACTACCTCGAACTTGCTGTTTTTGCCGACGGAAGGATTGACAATTGGCGCAACAACATTGATTTCTCGGAATTTATCACAGAAGGCAAAGCCCCAAAACCCGTAAAAACCAACAAATGGCATCGGGTTGAAGAAATTGTGCGCGACATTATGTCCAAGCACCTCAGCGAAGAAGAGAAGGAAAAGTTGAGGGAGGAACTGAGGAGGATGTAAGGAATGTTTTGGATTTTGTAAAATAGCAAAAATGAATGTAGATGATAAATATATTGCTTTCATAAACTCCTATATAACAAGAGAAATTCCCGTATTGCAAGATAGCAAATTGAAACGGGACGATATGGTATTGTATAACCATATAGAAAAAAGTTATGACAATGCTTTAAAAAAGTGGACAGGTGATAACAACATAAGAGAGCGACTTGCTTGTAAAAAGTATTCAAGCATTAGTCAATTAAAGGAATTATATTCAACAACAGAATGGAAAAATGATGCTATTGCATTACAACATCTAACATATTTATGGGCAGTGGAGTTGCAGAATGATAAAGAATGCTCTTTCTATATTGAAAATAATCAAGAATTAACGAACAACAACATACACGTATTATCTCAAAATTATGCAACAAACACCATATCTCAATGTATATACAGAGGATTGTATGAACACAATGCAGTAGATTGTTATATCCGCAGGTATTGTTCATTAGAACAAGAACAAAATGTTTTTTTGGACTACCTTTTGGGTCATAACGATAAATTTACTTTGGCAGATTTCGTTTTAGATATTCAAAACACATCAAAGAACAAGTTCATTCTATATAGTAGTGCGCAAACAGGAAAGACAACTGAATTGAAACAACTTTGTTGGGAGTTACAACAAAGCGGCCTCTATTTACCTCTTTATTTTGAAGTTCGTTTAAACACAGAATTAAAAAGAGTACAACTTCCCAATGTGAAATTTATAGATGGGAAAGAAATAGTCGTTGTAATTGATGCTTTGGATGAGGTGAATGGAATCAAATACAATGACCTTTTGGAAGAAATCGAGGGATATGCGTTCGACCATCCAAAAACAAAAATGGTATTGTCTTGTAGAAGCAATTATCGTAACGAAAACCAATTGAATCAGTTTACTAAACTATATTTAGATGAATTGAGTAGTGATGATATAAAAAGTCACATAGTACACAAATTAGGGAGAAATAATCGGTTATTTGCTACTCTTGCAGAAAAACAACTGATATATTATGCTAAAAATCCATTCTTTTTAAACATCTTAATCAAGGCATATAACAGTAACAAACAGTTACCGAAAAACAAGGCAGAAATTTATCGATTGTTCATTGAGTCAAGTTATCAAAATGTAAAAAGGAATAACTCTCTGCCATTTGATGAATCATTGCAACTTTTTGAACGGATAGCCCTTGCTTTGTCTCTGATGAACAAACAATCGTTGAATAAGGAGGATTTTCTTGAATGTCTGAATAAAACATCAGATTTAGAAGAATGTCTTAGATACGACCTTATTCAATGTGAAGACGGTATGTATTCATTCAAACATAGCGCTTTCAGAGAATGGTTAGTTGCTAATTATCTACAAAGAAACGGAATTGACAAAGCAAAACAACTTGCTACACATCCCAATGACCATATAAAACAAGAATGGTACAACATCATTATTTTATGGTTGTCTATGTTTGACAATGACAGACGCCAAGAAATATCTGAGGTGTTAGAATGGTTAAGTGAGGCTGGGACTGAATTGATTGTGCATATTGACAAGGGATTGTTGGATGAAGACAAACGAAATGATGTGTTTGAAAAAATATTATTGAAGTATAAGGATTTGGGAATTCGTATGTCAAATATAACAACTCGTGATTATTCAAACCTTCTTGCTTTTGGACAATCCGAAGATACTATTAGTTTTATTATAGATGAGATAAGTACAACAACATCAGGAACTTCATACTATGCTGATTTGATGTGTTTATGCTACTTTATGGATTGGTATAAATTTAGCGAGCAAACTCAAAATCATTTATATGAAGTGTTAGAACAAAAGGTAAAAAACGCTTTGATAAATAAGAATGATAACGATTTAACATTCATTTTCTTTGGCAATCGTTTTTTTGAACAACACAAATATGTTGAACGATTATTTGAGATTGTTAAAGAATCCAATTACTTCGAAGCCATTTCATCAATGATAAAACTAATTAGCAAGTCTAATAAAGTTGATGACTACTTGGACTATATATTGGGAAAAGAACAATATGTTCACGACCAACAGAATGGCAATACAACTTTGAGTGTATCAAGATCCACGATTTATGAAGCCTTGTCCAAAGTTGAAACATTAGATGGTGTAAAAAAAGTTTTGTTCCATCAATTTCCATATATTGAATACGATTTTGAACAAAAAGAATACCTTAAAATGATGGAGTCAATTATTAACAAAATTAGTGATTTCATCATTAATGGGAATAAAGATCTTGTTGATGAAATAAAATCATTCTATTCTTTAACATTTAAAGATTATGATTATCAATTTGATAGATACAAAATTCATCAGGGGCTGTTATTGTTATTAAGGAATTGCTATCAAAAAACTGGGTTATACGAATTAGAACGTAAAAAGTTCAACGAGAATATTTCTTCCATTTTTGAAACCAACAATGCCGACAGTATTCTAAAAGCGTTTTCAACGGCTGCCTTGTGGATTACAACTGATGATGTGAAATTAGTGTTTAACAAATTTGCTTCTGATAATCAGCAAGATCAAATAAAGGCATTGTGGTATTGTAAAATACCATTTAGAGAAGTTGCTGAGTATGCGAATGTATTGTATAAAGAAAAATATTATCAAACCTTACCTGAAACGAAAAGGAATGAAAAACAGCAAACGGAGTTTAATGAATTTGAAGACTACAACCTTTTCAGGCAAATTGTCTGGGCGATTATTGCGGATTTAAAGAATATTACCAATCATAGTTCTTTAAAGGATTATTTATGGAAACAAGGCAATGGTTACAATCAACACGCATTGCTATTTGTTTCACGATATATTGATAATAATGATGATCTAACCATAATCGAAAATGCTATCGATAATCAAGAGTGTTACGAGTCTTTTTTTGTGACAGAAGTTGCAGGAATGATTCTCTCAACACATTTAAATAACTTTGTAACAGACAATGCAAAAGAACGTTGTATTACCTATGCAAAAAAAAGCATTTTAAATGTTTGTAATGGAGGGCAAAAATTATATTTTTTTGAAACTGCCCTTAGTTTGATGTTAAAAGGTTGTTTTGAAATAGATAATGACTGTTTGTTAAAATTGTTGGATTACAGCGATTTCTATATCTATTTAAAGGATGAAGATGGTTTTACGAAAATGTATTATCTGTTTGATTATATAAAAGAACGGGTTGAATTTGAGAATTTGACTTCGCTTATAATCAATAAGTTTCAAGATAATTATGAAAAGGGAAACGAACAATCATTATCTGTATTTGCTACTTATATAATTGAAAATCATATTGTAGAAGGATATGGTCTTGCCACTAAATATGCTTTAAAAGGAGATATTGAAGTATTAAGCCTTATTATCAAGAACAAAATTGAACTTGAAGAAGTCAAGAGTCATATTGGAAAAATGAGTTCATCAGACAAGTTGACGTGTTATTCATTGCTTGTAGATAATGCGAACGAGAGAGAATGGGTAAAACAACAATTAGAAAATGATTTTCAATCGTTTAATAAATTTCAATTAAAAAGAGCAATCACTTTACTTTCTAGTTTAGGGAGTATAGTTGCATTAAAATATTTGGCAAATCATCTTGAATTGTTGGACGATAATTGTGATTTCCGTTTCAATTATGATAATCCAGCGGCAACAAACGATTTGTGTACGTTGATAAAGTACTGTAAAAAAGATATTTTTAACACACATACAAGCATATTGACATCTTTGACAACAATTGCGATAAAAAATGAAGAATCATTCGTAAATGTCAAAAAACAGGTATTTGAAATTGCTCAAACAGATAATCAGTATGCGTATCTTAATAGATACCTACTTTCATTAGATGAAAAATATTATACATCACGTTCAGGAATTAAAAATATTAAAAATGTCTTAAAAATAATTGATGCTGACGCTGATGATTTTGTTTATATTTCATATAAATGGGAGGATTTATCGTCTGTTACTGTTGATTATCTTTGTCTTGTATTAGAAACAAATGGTATTCCCTACAAACGTGATAAAAAGGACTGTAATTATACAGATAATATAAAAGAGTTTATGAATGCTATAAGGAATGGACATTTCGTTATTGTTGTATTAAGTAAAGAATATTTGGAATCCCATTATTGTATGTATGAGTTGTCGGGAATTATGGAATGGAATAATTATGAGGAGCGATTATTGCCAATCAGAGTGGACAAAGATATTAAAGACGACGAGTTTTATGTTGACTTAATCAAATATTGGAAACAAAAAAAAGACGAGAAAGAAAAATTGGCAAATCAAATAATCGTAATTGATTCATCGAAGGCAGAACCGATAGAACAGAAATATAACGAGATAGAGATTATTTATGATTTACTTCCGATTATCAAAAAATATATTGATACGACGAATACTCTCACTTTGTCAAAGATGAGTGAGACAAGATTCGAACCTATTATTTGTAAAATTAGAGGAATCAGTAAGATATAATATATAAAAACAACCTGTTGGCGGAATTAATTTAGTGCATACTTAATTCTGCCAATGGGCTTGTCGTTAATGAAGTTTACGTATTGCAGAATGGTAAGTGCACTAATTTTGCCAATGATCCTGG
>Ga0310695_10002765_pt1 | contig 36037 bp, 31 predicted proteins | sample RumenRJG_04DNA_FD_203882 | JGI IMG/M metagenome (GOLD analysis project Ga0310695, IMG submission 203882) | Bovine rumen microbial communities from Lethbridge, Alberta, Canada - RJG_04 (v2) (version 2) | ecosystem: Host-associated > Mammals > Digestive system > Stomach > Rumen | place: Canada... | reverse complement strand
TTGCCTCGGGCTTCCTTCAGATTCCGCCTCACGGCAGACACCCTTGCCTCCGGCTGGACGCTTCCCGCTATAAGGGCGCGTTTGGGACTTTCACCCATTAGAATACGTTCGTGCTGGACGAACAACAATCAGGCGGGCACCATTGCTGATGTCCGCCTGAATTAGATTGTGAAAAGATGAATTACTCTACTGTACAGTATATCGTCTCAGAAGTCTTGCGCGTAGGATAGAGTTTAATGGTAGAACCAGCAACACCAATGTTCTTACCATTGGCAACCAAGTCATTAATTTTGGCAGAAGGCTCTGCACTATCATTAGATCCGAGATTGATAGCCCAATCTGCATTGACACGGAACTTCCAACCATTAGCAGTAACACCTGCTCCAGTAGCCTCGAAGCAATAGTCGGTAGCATTCCACGTCATTTCGACATCACCACTCCAGCCATTGAAGTCACCGATGATACCCATCTTAGTAACCTTAATAGCATTAAGTGTGTTAGCACTGAGGTCTAATGTCACATAGTAAACGCCCTCGCCAGCAGATGCCTTAATATTGTCACTACCTTTCTCGAAATCGCCAGTAATGGCGGTCAAGTTATTGCTGTTAAGCTGACTGTCATCAGCCCAGTCACCTGCACGCTTTTGGAACTTGAACTCCAAACCCCAACCGTTAGGATCGGCCACATAGACATAGCCGGTGTACACTCCCTCACCCTGTGAGGCCAACTTCTGGTCAGGACTTGCCCATCCGTCTGTTGCTCCGATGAAGAACACGAACGGATCGAAAGAAAGTACTGAATAGCTCCAAGTCTGATTAAGCATGTCGAGGGTAATGTCGTAAAACTTAGCACCTGCTACACCAGTAATTATAAAGTTTCCACCGACATTGTTGTAGTTGAACTTACCCTCGGTCTCACTGGCAGCCAGACAGCCACTCCAGTCTCCACCCAAGCCAGACTCTGGAGTAAATTTAAACTCAACGTCAGCACCATCTACTGGAGCCGCAACACGAACCGTGAAGATTGGATTGTCGTAGGGGTTGCTGCCATCGTTAGTCAGTTTGTAATCCTGATTGTTGTTATCCCAACCATTGATGCTACCAGTCAGATAGTAAGCGGATTCAATGACTGGGCCAACTGGCTTCACCTTGACATCAGCAGTGTTATTAGATTTAATGCTTTGCCCATTTACAACTGTATAGCTGACGATAGCCAACTTGATTACGCGCTCCACATTGGGATTGGCATTATAGAGCGTCACAACAGCATTCTGCAGTTCACTCGCAAGAGTTTTTCCCTGTGCATCGACTTCAAGAGAACACTCAGCAGAAGAGTCATCGTTGGTAGCCACCACCTCATAGGTAGTCACTGCCTCATCAGCCACTTGGACACTGGGGATGAATACCTGAACGGTATCGCCAGCCGTTGCCAAATTGATTGTTTCAGCAACGCTGCCAACCGTCACGTTGACAGTCTTAGAATCTTCAGGCGCATTCGTCTGAGGATTTACCCAGTCTTTATAATCTTCCGTGCAGCTTGCCATTAGCAGTGCCACACCCAGCATTGAAAATAATTGTTTCATACGTCTTTTCGTTTTTTGAAATTTACGAATTACTGATTGATGAACTCAACCTTATTGTTGCCTTCGCAGCTCAAGAAGAGTTTAATGGTATAAGCACCTGCGGGAACCTCAAGGTTCTGACCACCGTTCTGTGTGAGGTCGCCATAGTTACTACCATCACCATTGGCACCGCCCCATGAAGTGCTCCAATCGTCGTTCATAGCAAACTTCACTTGAGCATCGGCAGCAAACGTATAGTCTATTTTCCAGCAGCGTTCTGCAACGTCATAAGTCATGTGCATGGCAGCATCGTCAACAGTCCAGCCGTTAAAGTCGCCCACCATTGTAATGCTGTTAACAGCAGTGATGCTCCACTTCATCGTAGTAATGTCAACATCAATCTGATAGAAGCCTGCAGGCATTGCCTTTTCAGGGAACGTACCATCAGCCTTGTTACAGTCTTCTTCACCATCCACTACAAGATCGCCGTAGTCACCGGCGGGATTCTGTCCCCAGTCACCATTCCAGTCGCCTTCGTTAGGTTTGAACTTGAAAGCACCATCGAGATAGTTATAAGACTGGTAGATGCCATCGAGATTCAAACTGCGCATTGGATAAGCAGTAGCCCAGCCGCTCTCGTTACCAATCTCATAGATATACTCAGCGTATGCCGGAGCAATCACGAGATTCGGAATCACCTTAATTTGCACTACATTCGAATAGACGGTGTTTGTACCCGTCAACTCAGCTATAGCACGAACAAACACTGTTGCAACTTCAGGAGCCTCAGTTATCCAACCATTGATGGCATTGATTGCACGTGAGAGTTTGGAAGCACCCAAAGAGCCCTTTGCTTCGGTGAATACATCATCGATAGTGGCAAAGTTAGCATCGCCCTGATGCTCTTCATCTACACTGGCCAAATCGACAGTAAAATTGCCGTCCTTGGAAACCTGCAACTGATAGGTACATGCAACAGGGAAACCATAGTTGGGTGCATTCCAAGTAAAAGGAATACCCGTAGATGTTGCCAGATCGATATTCGACGTTGAGTAAGCCGGTGTGTTCAACACAAAGCTTGCCGGCTGTAAAAGCGTCGGATTGGAATCCCTGTCGTCAGAACAGGCTGTAAAAAAGCCTATGCCACACAGGAGCAGTATTGTTGACTTCAATATATTTTTCATAATCTATTGTCTTTAATCTTTAAGCAGTAAACTTTAATCGTTAATATCCTTCATTCTGAACAACAGCGCCTTTTACTTGGTCAGCAGGAATAGCAAAGATATTCTTGTAGGCCTGGAAGTTACGACCTTCCTTGACACCACCTTTCCATACCCATACATAGTCGCTGTCGCCACCAAACTTACCAAAGCGGATCAAGTCAACACGGCGACGTCCCTCGAAGTAGAACTCACGACACCACTCGTCCAACAATTCGTCAAGCGTATAGCTGGCCTTCTGGTTGAAGTTGCCTGCACGTGAACGAAGTTCGTTGATATATTTAGAAGCATCGCCTGATGTTGAGTTCGAACCAGCCTCACGTGTTAGAGCTTCAGCATAAGCAAGGTAAGCCTCTGCAACGCGGAAGAAGAAAAAGTCAGCATCAGGGAACTGAGAGTCACTACCCTTAACAGCCGCCCCCGTAGACTTGTAGTTGATAAATTTAGCGACACCATAACCGTCCTTGAAGTCGCCATTCTTGTAGCCCTTTTCGTTCATAAGCGTATGTCCAGAACCAAAGAACAAGGCACGGTCGTCCCCTGCAGCAATTTTCATGTCATAAGGCTGTACGCCTGGTGCATCGTCATTGGGGAAGAACTTCCGAATAAGATTGATACGGGCACGGTTGCCTGCCCATTTCTCGCTAGTTCCGTTCAAACCGCCTGGGTCGTTGGCAGTAGCATCCATATCAGCATCCCAGGTGGAAGCCATCAGAAAGAGAGAAACACCCCAAGAAGTCGTCTTTTTACCATCACATAGAACAGGGAAGATACATTCGTTAGCAGCAGCACTCTCGCCATTATCTCCCATGAAAAGCATCTGGTAGGGACTCCAGCCATTGGAGGCTGTAGTATTCAGTTTGTAAGAAGAATCAATGACCTTCTTAGCATACTCAGCTGCTTTGGCCCACTGGGCTTTTCCAGTGTATACTTCTGCATTCAGATAAAGGCGCATCAGCAACATCCAAGCAGCAGCCTTGTCAGCACGTCCATACATAGGGTCAGTAGAAGTCTTGGCCTTAGCATCTGCCAGATTGGGCTCTAACTCCAACAGTTCCTGCTCCAGCCATGCAAAGATTTCAGGACGTGTCTTATATGAAGGAGTGGTTAACGTTGTTGCAAAAGGAACGCCACCGAAGGCATCCATCATGAGATAGTAATGTAGGGCACGAACAAAACGGATTTCTGCTGTCTTCTGAGCATCAGCACCTCCTGCAACCTCAATATAGTGGTTACAATAAGAAATTCCGGTTGTCAGACGGTTGAAATAACCGTTCAACATTGGATGAGACTGGTCATAGGTATTATAACAGAACTGCTCAATACCATCATCACCCCAACTACAGATAGCCTCATCGGTAGTCAATTCATTGGAGTTCCACATCTGACGGATGAATCCAGTAGTACCACCATCCAAACCGTCAATATCGCAGTCACCATTCGCACCGCCATTACCCTGCAGGCCCAAATTTGCATAGCACTTATTGAACAGACCATCCGCATCATATTCCATAGCTAGATTGGGGTTGATGGGTGTCACGTCCAAGTCCTTGGTGCAGGATGACATTCCGAACAACAGTGTGAGTGCTGCAGCAGGAATTATATTCTTTATCAATCGTTTCATGACTATAATCTTTTTTACTATTTTGTTTATTAACCTTTATGACTATTAGAGATTCAAGTTCAAACCTACAATGAAAGAAATGGGTCGTGGATACATCTGATTGTCAAAGCCATTGCCTATTTCCGGGTCGAGACCGTCATACTTCGTAATAGTGAACACATTAGAGACCGTGCCATAGACACGTCCGCTCAATCCATGATAGGTGCCCGACTTAAAGAGGTCAGCAAATGAATAACCCAACGTAATGTTGTCACACTTCAAGAACGAAGCATTATGTACATAGCGGTCAGACATCTGAGCTGTAACGGCATAGGTCAAACGTGCTTCAGCAGGATTCAGCACTGCCGTAGGACGATTGTTCAAAGCATGGAAGGAGTTGTAGACCTCATTGGGACTCACGTTAGTCATACCAGCCATGATATTGTCGAACACGTAGTTGTTGAAGCTGGCACGAAGAGAAAAACCAAAGTCCCAATTCTTCCACTCCATACGAGAAGACAGGCCCATTGTAACATCGGGAGCAGGCTTCTTGTAGAAGTAGCGGTCAGCAGGTGTAATCTGACCATTACCATCCCGATCGACTACCACATTCTCAATGGCATTGCCATTAGCATCGTAAGCTTGCTGATAGACAAAGAATGAGTTCATGGCATAACCGACCTGATTGTACTGCAAATACTTGTCGGTACCGATAGTAATACCCGTATTAGGCACAGGTGAGCCATCGGAAGAAACTCCGCTCAAATCGGTAATCTCATTTTTATTATAAGTAAAGTTGTAATCAACAGTCCAATAGAAATCCTTGGTCTGGATGGGCTTAATGCCTAACGAAACTTCAACACCCTTGTTTTCCAACGAACCAATGTTCTGCCATGCCTGATTACGGAATGCTGACATAGCTACAGTAGGAGCATAGTTCAGCAAGTCGGTGGTCTTGCGCTTGTAAATATCGATGCTGGCAGTGAAACGCTGCTTAAAGAATCCGAAGTCCAAACCGATATTAGTCGTGGTTGTGGTCTCCCACTTCAGGTCGGGCGTAAAATTGTCTGGACGATAGAGTTCGCCAGTGCCTGTCACCGGGTAGAAGCCATTAGTGCCAGTACTCTTAGAATATGTTGGAACCCATGCATAGTCGTTATTCACGTCCTGCTGACCTGTCTTACCCCAGCCAAGGCGAAGTTTCAGGTCACTCATCACGTTTTGATTCTTCAAGAAAGGCTCTTCGATAACGCGCCATGCGAAAGCAGCAGAGGGGAATGTTGACCAATGATCCTTGAAACGTGAAGAACCGTCGCGACGAACCGTGAATGTTAACATATAACGATCCATCAAAGAATAGTTCATACGACCGAAGAACGAAACCAAGTAGTTTTCTGTTTTGAACTCATATGGAGTATGAGGAGCCTCCTGTAGCTGACCACCGACGGGAGGATTAACGGTATTACTCTTCTGATAGTAACCGATATAGTCGTTATACTGGCTCCGCCAGAAATGCTGCCACTCATAACCCACCATCAAGTCAAAATGGTGAACCTTAGCAAAATCCTTATAATACTGCGCATAGGCAGAGAAAGTGTGATTTCGTTTCAAAATTTGCTCATAGCCATGATTACCATAATATATATACTGGGGAGCAGCTGGAGTGGCATCACGATACTGACGGCCTTTCGATACATCAGCACCCAACGTCATGTGTAAACGAAGATCCTCAAAACCATGAACCTTATAGTCAATATCAGCACTACCCACGAACGAGCGACTGTGAGCAACTTCGTCAACCTCATTGAGCATGGCAATAGGATTCTTGGTCGCATTACGCTCGTAAGTATAAGGCCAATCTGGATCGTTGAGAGCAGAGCCACTGGTTGGCCACTCAAAATAACCACCGAAATTTGCCGTTGTCAAACCAGACATTGCATTATGATAATTCGAGGTATATTTATATGGATCCTGTGTCGGGTCCATAGCAGTAGCGGCACCTACGGCTCCACCGTCGGCATACTGTGAACGGGCATACATACCCTTGGCGTTTAAGTTCAAGGTCAGATGGTCCTCGAAAAACGACGGATTGAGGTTCAAGGCAGCAGTGACACGCTTGAAGTCTGAAGTCTTCAAAATTCCCTGCTGATTTGTATAGCCAACTGACACGCGGTAAGGCAAATCCTTAAAAGCGCCAGAAATCGTCAAATTATGGTCGTGGCTAACAGCAGTACGATAGATTTCTTTCTGCCAATCAGTATTAGCAGTACCTAAAGCGCTGTAAGCTTCGCTCTCAGTACCACAAATATTCTTAATGAAATCGCGATATTGATCGCCATCCATCACGTCAAGGGTCTTTTTCTTCGCACTAATAGTCAGGCTTCCAGCATAAGACACTTGAGGAGCCTGTCCCTTGCGACCTTTCTTGGTTGTGATGATAATAACACCATTTGAACCACGGCTACCGTAAATAGCAGTAGCAGAAGCATCCTTCAGTACATTGAACGATTCAATGTCCTGCGGATTAATCATTGACAAAGGATTTGCAACACCTTTCACACCATTGTTGTCCATGGGCACACCATCAATTACAATGAGTGGGTCGTTAGAAGCATTCAGTGAAGAACCGCCACGAATACGAATCATGGCGCCTCCACCAGGAGTACCATCATTACTAGTGATGTTGACACCAGCTACCTTACCAGCCAACATGTCCTGAGGGTTGACAACAAGACCTTTGTTCTTGGTGTCCGGCTTCAAGGCTGCTACCGATCCTGTCAGGTCACTTTTCTTCACCTGACCGTAACCGATAACCACCACTTCATTCAGCACAGCATTGTCTTCCTGTAGTACGATTTCTACAGAAGGAGCAGCTTTAACTGTGGCATCTTGATAACCGATGTAGCTGACAACGATGTCAGCACCTGCATTTGCTTTCAGCGTGAAGTTACCGTCGAAGTCCGTAATGGTAGCGGTCTGTGTACCCTCTACACGTACGGTAGCACCGATGATCGGTTCACCCTGAGCATCCTTAACATGGCCTTTCACGTTGATTTGCGCGAAGGCTCCTACCGATAGGAACAGTCCTAACATGAGGACAAGCATCCTAAGTGGCATTTTAATGTTTACCTGCTTCATCTTCATTTTAATAAAGTTACTAGTTATAAAATTAAATTGGTTTTAGCGTATTCGAATTAACGAAATGATTTAAATCTGGTGCAAAAGTAAAGATTATTTTGTTACGTTATACTTTTTTAGGGTATAAAACGTTATATAGTTAATGCAAACGTTTGCATTGTGTTTTATTAACAAATAAGGTATTAAAAGAACAGCATGACAAACTTTTCCATAACTTTGCATGCATAACTAACAACTGAATGAAAGAAACAGCCCCATTAACGATGAAGGACATTGCCCGCGAGCTAGGTATCTCCGTGGCAACAGTGTCGCGAGCCTTAAAGGACTCGCCACGCATCTCGGCAGAACGTCGGGCTGCCATTCAGCAGTATGCGCGCGAACACAATTTCACTCCAAACGTGATAGCTGAATCGCTGCGTCACTCAAAGGTAAAGCCTCAGAAGGTAATAGGTGTCATTATCCCCGAATTCACCCATTTTTACTTCTCGTCAGTACTGGCAGGCATTGAGGAAGAGGCATCGGCTCATGGCTATCGCATCATGGTGGCACAGAGTAATGAACAATATGAGCGTGAGGTCAGGATCTGCCAGTCGTTCTACGAGAACAAGGTATGTGGCATCATCGTCAGCCAGGCCAAGGACACACATCAATATGATCATTTCCAGCGAATAATGGATGCAGGTCTGCCTCTTGTATTCTATGATAGAATATGTACGGGCGTGAATGCAAGCCGTGTGGTGGTTGATGACTATATGGGAGCCTATAATGCTGTGACATATCTGATTGAGACGGGCTGTCGCAATATTGCCTTTTATGGTGCAGCCATGAATCTGGAGATATCGAAGAACCGCTTTAACGGTTACAAGGATGCATTGCTGAAGCATGGGCTGACATACGACGAGGGCCTGACATATATCTGTGACAATCGTGCCGATGCAGAAGCCATTACCCCAGAAGTTCTGAAAAACGAGCCAAGACCTGACGGTTTCTTTGCCGTTAACGACGACACGGCTATCGGCATTCTCTATACGGCCAAACACATGGGATTCAACGTTCCTAACGATATCAGTATCTGCGGATTCACCAACGGACAACGGGCTGTAGCCTGCGACCCCATGCTGACCACCGTAGAGCAGCGTGGCATGAAGGTCGGTGAAGAGGCTGCCGACATCTTGATTAATCAAGTAGAGGGCACCATTCCCCGTGACAAGCCTCAGCGCCGTGTGGTACGTACACGCTTAGTCATAAGGGGAACAACGAGATAATGCATAATTCATAATGCATAATTCATAATTCATAAATTCATAATGCATTAAAAAATATGAAACAAAAACCGAATTTACCGTTTTGGAGTTTATGGAACCTGAGCTTTGGGTTCTTTGGCGTGCAGATAGCCTATGCCTTACAGTCGGCTAACATCTCGCGCATCTTTGCGACACTGGGTGCCGACCCACATTCGCTGAGTTATTTCTGGATACTTCCACCACTGATGGGCATTCTTGTGCAACCGATTGTCGGAACACTGAGTGACAAGACCTGGACCCGTTGGGGACGCCGTATTCCATACCTGTTTGTCGGTGCTGCTGTTGCCGTATTAGTGATGTGTCTGCTGCCCAACTCCGGTTCGTTCGGGTTGACCATTGGTGCAGCACTCGTCTTCGGACTTGTGGCACTGATGTTCTTGGACACCAGTATTAACATGGCCATGCAGCCCTTCAAGATGCTGGTTGGCGACATGGTAAACGAGGAGCAGAAAGCTAAAGCATACAGTATCCAGTCGTTCCTCTGCAATGCTGGTAGTGTAGTGGGCTACGTTTTCCCCTACGTCTTTGCCTTTGTAGGCATTAGCAATGTGGCAGCCAAGGGCGTCATTCCCGACAGCGTCATCTGGTCGTTCTATATCGGTGCCGCTATTCTGATTGGCTGCGTCATCTATACTACCCTGAAAGTCAAGGAATGGAATCCGCAGGAGTATGCAGAGTACAATGGAAGCCTCACCCCCGACCCCTCTCCAACGGGCGAGGGGAGTCAAGACAAGTCCGATTGGATTACACTACTTCGGAAAGCACCTTCAGCTTTCTGGAAGGTTGGCTTGGTGCAGTTCTTCTGCTGGGTTGCCTTTATGTATATGTGGACATATACTGCCGGCACCATTGCCGATACCGTATGGAACACGACCGATACTGCCAGCAAGAACTATCAGGACGCTGCCGACTGGGTAGGAATTCTCTTTGCCGTTCAGGCTATCGGTTCTGTAGTATGGGCTGCTGTGCTGACGCAGTTTAAGAACGCCAAGTTCGCCTATGCGCTCAGCCTTATCTTAGGCGGAGTAGGTTTTGCCATGGTGCCCTTTATCCACGACCAATATCTGCTCTTTGTACCCTTTATTCTGATTGGTTGTGCCTGGGCTGCCATGCTAGCCATGCCGTTTGCACTGGTCACCAATGCCCTGCAGGGCTACGGTCACATGGGGGCTTATCTGGGATTGTTTAATGGCACTATTTGTGTGCCTCAGATTATTGCTGCCGCTCTCGGTGGCACCATCCTCACATTGGTTGGTTCTGCCCAAAGCACGATGATGCTGGTTGCCGGCATTAGTCTGCTTATCGGTGCCGCATGCGTGACGATTATAAAGGTAAAAAAGTAAAAAGGTAAATAATAAAAACACGATAGAACTATGAAAATACTATTCAATGTAGAATATCAGACCACCTTTGGTGAAGACCTGGTACTGAATATCCTTTCTGACGATGCCACCAAGACATCAAAGCATAAGATGACAACGCTCGACGGCACACACTGGTTTGTTGAGTTGAGCAAGGCTATGAAACCCGGCACATATATCGACTATTATTATAGTCTGATTCGTGGCGATGAAGAAGTCCGTCATGAATGGCTCGTAGAGCCACACCGTCTGGAATTTGCTGCCCAGAAGGGTGTGCGCTATACGGTATACGACCACTGGATTGACATTCCTGAAGATGCTTATCTGTATAGTTCAGCCTTTACCGACTGTGTGATGGCTTGTCAACGTGAACTGAGTACCACGACAGAGTTTCAGCGCACAGTACGCCTGAAGGTACGTGCGCCCCAACTGCGTATCGGCGAACAATTAGGTATTGTTGGGGCTGGTGAGGCCCTCGGCAACTGGGATGTCAAGAATGCGCTGCCCATGTTCGAGCATGAATATCACGAATGGGTCATCAGTCTGGATGCTGCATCATTACCCCAGACCTTTGAATTTAAATTCGTGATGCTGGGCATTGATGAGCCTGTATGGGAGGAATGCGGAAACCGCACTGTCGCGCTGACCGAGATAGCCGACAATGAAGTGATTGTCTACGAACTGTCACAAGCCAACTTCCCCATTTATCCGTGGAAAGGTGCCGGCACGGTCATTCCCATCTTCTCGCTACGCAGCGAGGGTTCGTTTGGCGTGGGCGACTTCGGTGACCTGAAACTGATGATTGAATGGGCCGACAAGACCAACCAGCGTGTTCTACAAGTATTGCCCATCAACGACACCAATATGACACACACATGGCAGGACAGCTATCCGTATAACTCGATTAGCATTTATGCCCTGCATCCGCAATATACCGACTTTAGACAGTTACCTGAAATCAAAGATGAAAAACAGAAAGCACACTTCGAGCAGCTACGCCAGGAACTGAATGCACTGCCTCAGATTGACTACGAACGTATGTTCAGTGCCAAGCTGGAGTATCTGCAAGTATTGTTTGCTCAGGAGGGGGCAGCAGTCAAGCGTTCTGCTGCCTACAAACAGTTCTGCGCAGACAACGAGCCATGGCTGAAGCCATACGCAGAGTTCTGCTACTATCGCGACCTCTACGGAACGGCAGAGTTTCCGACATGGCCTAAATCTCTGCCCAAACCCGACAAGAAAGTGACCGACTTCTGGTGCTACGTGCAGTTCAACCTTGACCGTCAGATGCATGCCGCCCACGAGTATGCCCGCGAGCATCGTGTCATCCTGAAGGGCGACATTCCTATTGGCATCAGCCGCGACGGTGTTGAAGCATGGGTTGAGCCTAAGTACTTCAATCTGAATGGTCAGGCCGGTGCCCCACCCGATCCGTTCTCTGCCGACGGTCAGAACTGGGGCTTCCCCACGTACAACTGGGACGAGATGCTGAAGGACGGCTGTCAGTGGTGGGTCCGTCGCTTCCGCAAGATGGCACAGTACTTCGATGCATACCGTATCGACCACGTGCTTGGTTTCTTCCGTATCTGGGAGATTCCCGTGCCCGAGAAATCTGGTCTGGAGGGGCAGTTTGCCCCAGCCTTAGGTCTGAGTCGTGAAGAGATTGAGGGCTATGGCATCTATGGTCACGACGACCTGTTCTTGGTCGACCACAAGCGTAAGGATCGCTGGCATCCGCGTATTGCCGTACAGTATCAGGCTCCTTACGAAAAGCTGAACGAAGACGAAAAGTATAACTTCAACCGCTTGTATAACGACTACTTCTACCGTCGTAACAACCAGTTCTGGTATCAGGAGGCGATGAAGAAGCTGCCGCGCCTGACGCAGGCCACCCGCATGCTGTGCTGTGCCGAAGACCTCGGCATGGTACCTGACTGTGTGCCCTGGGTCATGAACGAATTGCGCATCCTGTCACTCGAAATCCAGTCAATGCCTAAGGACGACAAGGTACGTTTCGGTCATCTCAGCCGTAATCCTTATCGTTCGGTATGTACCATTTCCACACACGACATGCCTACGCTGCGTCAGTGGTGGGATGAGGATGAGGAACGCACGCAGGCCTACTTCAACACCATGCTCTATCGTGGCGGTGCTGCACCTCACCCGCTGCCAGGCTGGCTGGCCAAGGACATCGTGAGCCGTCATCTCACATCGCCCTCCATGCTCTGTCTGTTGTCACTACAGGACTGGCTCTCTATCGACGAGCACCTGCGCCTGCCCGACCAGAATGCTGAGCGTATCAACATCCCTGCTAATCCACGCCACTACTGGCGTTACCGTATGCATCTCACCATCGAGCAACTGCTCAAGGAAGATGACTTCAATGAAACCGTCAAGACGCTGATTGTACAGAGTGGAAGAAAATAATAATTAGGCACGGATTACACGGCTTTTTATGATGACGGCACAACGCACTGCTAAGATAAAGCCGTGTAATCCGTGTAATCCGTGCCAAAAATTAAATTAGATATGATATGAAAAGAGTTTTAGTATTTGTTTTATTATGCATAGTGCAAAGATTAATTTGCATGGCAGTAGAGATTACGTCGCCTAATGGCAATATGGTGCTGAACTTCACGCTTGACCAGGGTCGGCCTACATACACCTTGTCATATAAAGGCAAGGTCGTGGTACGCCCCTCACACCTCGGTCTGGAGTTGGCCAAGGACAAGCATGCCTCGTTGGGGCTGGACGAAGACGACCTCATGGAGGGATTCCAGGTGGTTGACACCAAGACGTCAGAGTTCGACGAGACGTGGAAACCCGTCTGGGGCGAGAGTTCTACCATTCAGAACCACTACAACGAACTGGCTGTCACACTGGTCAGGCACTTTGACAGGCCAAAGTACACAGGAAACGGTATGTCACCGGGAACATTTCTCAAAGGTTATGAGCGCCGCATCATCATCCGCTTCCGCGTCTATGACGACGGCATTGGCTTCCGCTATGAGTTTCCACAACAGGAAGACCTGAACTACTTCCTCATCAAGGAAGAGCACTCAGAGTTCGCCATGGCAGGCGACCATACGGCATGGTGGCTGCCTGGCGACTATGACACTCAAGAACAGGAGACACAGCAGACGAAGCTCTCGGAGATTCGCGGACAGATGAGCAAAGCCGTCAACTGGGGCAATTCCTCAGTAGCCGTCTTCTCGCCAACAGGTGTGCAGACCTCGCTACAGATGAAGACGGCCGACGGACTGTATATCAATATCCACGAAGCAGCCTGTGCCGACTATGCCACCATGCATCTGGAACTGGTTGATGCCGAGACCAAGGAGCTTACCACCAGACTCAATGGCAACAGCAATACTTATACGCCCAATCCGAAGCCCTCACACTATTCCCTGCCCAAGCCTTTCACCTTCGTCAGCCATCTGACACCCGATGCCACAGGCTTGAAGGGCGCTATGCAGACACCTTGTGAGACGCCTTGGCGTACGATCATGGTCAGCGACGATGCGCGCGACATGCTGTCGAGCAACCTCATCCTGAACCTCAACGAGCCTTGTAAACTGGAGGACACCTCTTGGATTCATCCCACAAAGTACTGCGGTGTATGGTGGGAGATGATTGTGGGTAAGTCAACGTGGAACTATACCGATCAATTCCCCAGCATCAAACTTGGCGGTGACGTATTCCCCAATTCTCAATTATCAATTATCAATTATCAATTGGCAAAGCCCAACGGCCGTCATGCTGCTAACAACGAGAAGGTAAAGCGTTACATCGATTTTGCTGCCAAGAATGGTCTCGACCAAGTACTGGTAGAGGGTTGGAACGTTGGTTGGGAAGACTGGGCCAATATGTGGAAGCGCGACGTGTTCGACTTCCAGACACCCTACCCCGACTTCGACATCAAGATGCTGAACGACTATGCGCATTCCAAGGGCGTCAAGTTGCTGATGCACCACGAGACCTCGTCGTCGACGCAGAATTATGAGCGCCATTTGGAGGCTGCCTTTAACCTGATGAACAAGTATGGCTACGATGCCGTGAAGACGGGTTATGTCGGCGATATCATCCCACGTGGCGACCACCACTACTCGCAGTCTATGAACAACCACTATCTGTATGTTGTCAAGGAGGCTGCCAAGCATCATATCATGGTCAATGCCCATGAGGCCACACGTCCTACCGGTCTCTGCCGCACCTATCCCAACCTTGTCGGCAACGAGTCGGCACGCGGCACGGAGTACGAAGCCTTTGGCGGCAGTCGTCCCGACCACACCTGTATTCTGCCCTTCACCCGTCTGCAGGGCGGTCCGATGGACTACACGCCAGGTATCTTCGTTACCAAACTGTCTGAGTGGAGCCAGAACACCTCGTGGGCACGTATTACCATCGCTGGTTCGCTGGCCCTCTATCTGACCATGTACTCTCCTTTGCAGATGGCTGCCGACCTGCCTGAACACTATGAGAAGTTCGACGATGCCTTCCAGTTCATCCGCGATGTGGCTTGCGACTGGGACCAGAGTATCTATCTGGAAGCCGAGCCTGCCGACTACATTACCGTAGCCCGCAAGGCCAAGGGTACGCAGAACTGGTTTATTGGCGGCAAGTGCGACGAGAACGGTCACAAGACCAACATCAAGCTCGACTTCCTGGAGAAGGGACGCAAATACAATTGTACTATCTATGCTGATGCTCCAAATGCTCACTACGAGACCAACCCCCAGGCTTACGTCATCAGCAAGCGTGTGGTAAAGCGTGGCGACACCCTCAAACTACAGGAGGCACCAGGCGGAGGTTTTGCCGTCAGCTTGATAGCACAATAGCGTGCTCTTTCTTATTTCATCCGTTCTAACAGACGTGCAAGCTCTTCAAGGTTGCGTGGGTCGACGTTGATATCCAACAGTTCACCATTGCGATTGAAGAGCTTGTATGTTGGCCAGGCATGAACGTCCAGATGGCGCTCAATGGCAGCCTGCTGTTCATTGGGCAGATTGTAGTGGGCCACATTCTGACCACTGACGTTATACTCCTTGATGACGTTCTCCCATGAGTCCTGCGGACTGCGGTTGGCCAGATAGAGATACTGGATATCATAGTCCTTCAATCGGGCATACTCCTCGGTAGAATGGCTGAGTGCTTCCTTGCACGGTCCGCACCACGTACCCCAGATATCCAAGAGCACGAACTTGCCCTTATAGGGTTCGACGAGTTTCTTCAATAGAGCCTCACCCTCAGAGATATTGGCAAGATTGTCGGACGATTTCAGCACCAGCTTGTCGAACTCGCGGTTCTCGATGGCAAGGTAGTGGTCGTTCTGCTGCTCTATCATCGCCATGCAGGTGGGATTGCTGATCATGCTCTTCAACGTCTCCATGATATGGGGTGCCAGCGAGATGCGATCATGGTCAATATGACTGAATGCCTGTCGGAAGAGCCAGATATCCTTGATAAATGGGTCGGCACCGAGTGAGTCGAGCGTCAGGACGTGTTGTTTCAAGGTGTTTATGAGCAGCCCTCCATTAATAATCTTGGAGGCTTTCGGAGAGTTGACGATTTTATTCACCTCCTTAATCATGTCGGCATTCAGCGAATCAAGTTCTTGGGATTTGCGAATCTTCGCCTCGACGGTGGGTTCTGCCTCGATGAGCGGAGAAACTTCATCTGCCCATTTAGCCCAACGTGTGAGCAGTGCCAGTTCCTCGTCGTTTGAGGCAAATTCCTTGTAGTTGTCGCGGAAACTGTATGAGAACACGGCATGGCGTGCCCGTGAGGCATCGTCCAGATAGTCGCGCAGGAATGTGCTGAGGTCGCGGTGCAGCGTATAGGGTTTCTCCATCTTGGTCCAGAACGTGTCGTAGGCATAGCGGCGGGCATTGTCAGAGAGCACCGCGCCTTTAGCGCTGAAGCGGGCCTGTCCAAAAGCAAGTGCCTGCTGCGCCAGTGTGTTGCCTTTCCTATAGATATTGAAGCGGGTGGAAAGCGTAGGATGCGTCTGGGATAGTTCGTCAACATAGGCATACTGTGCCTTGATCAGACTATCCACCGAAGCAATGTACTTGTCAAAGTTATCGCCACGTTCCATACTCACCGTCTGCCAGTCGAGCGGATACTTGAAGAGCTCGTTCTGCAGGCGACAGTCGTCACCCATGAACAAACGGCGACCTTCCTTGAAGTCGTAAAGCATAAAATAGGTCTTGCCGGGCTCAAACATGTTGCGAATGAAACAACGTCGCCAGTCGATGAAGAACTCCGTACTGTTCAGGACGGGAATTTTTACGCAGAAGCGTCCCTGCCCGTCCAAGTCGGCATGGGCAGACTTTTGCTCACCCGTATAGAGGTCTTGGTAACCGAAATCGAAGGTCTTCAGCTGCTTGAAGTATTCTGGCATGTCCTTAATCCATCCCACGACGGTCACAGTGTCTTCCTTGTAGCCAGTATCTACAAAGCCCTCACGCGTGTCCTTCGTGGGATAATCGGGCATAAAACGGCTGGTAATCATCGAATAGACCTTCTTATCGCTGCCAATCTGTATCGTTCGTTGGCCTTTCTTGTCCTTGCCAATGGTCACCTTCAGTTCATCGTTGCCGTTGGTCATGACGATAGCGGCCTCACCGGTCTTCTGGTTCACGTCGCGCTGCCTATAGTTCCAGAACTTGCAGTCGTAGATGGCGCAGTCCTCAAAAAAGGCTATCTTCCAGTCGCCCTGATCATCACGCCAATAGGAAGGGAAGAGTTGCTTCCAACGTTCCTCCACGGGTTTGATGCCCTTAATCTGGAAAGCACGTTCGCCGTCACCTTCGATGAAGTCGAACGCCTTGGTGTCCTTAGGCAATGGCGGGAAGTGGAACGCCATTTCCCGCTTGTAGTCTTTATCAGTCTGCACAAACTTGTTGAGTTCTATGCCATCAGCAGAAGTGAGGGTATAGCGCTGCTCGCCCACTTTCAGATAGGTATCGCCAACAAACTGAAAACTAAATTCGGGATAGTCCGACCGCTGCAGTGCGGTGATATACACCACGGTCTCGTTGTCCTTCAGTTCCACCTTCGTCACTTCGAGGGCGAGATTGAAGAATCCGTCGCCGTTAGTGTTTCCATACTCGATGGTGGGTTGATGCCACACGATTGCTTTCCCTTTAGCCTGCCCCGCCAATACGACGAGGGCCAGCAGCATAGTTGATAATAGTTTCTTCATAAATAACGTTAGTATAGACATGCTATTGCGTGCAAAATTAATATAAATCGGACGAAATGCAAAATAAATCGCGATTAATTTTCATTTTTACTCTTTTAACGTTGGGGCGGTGTGTAAGAAATCAGAACAGTCTATAGTTTTCTTATTTTTCTTGCAAAAAACTTGCAGTTTACAAAAACTTGTCGTAACTTTGCCCCCAGAAACAATATGATTAAAGAAATGAGCACAAAAGAGAAAGAAGTAAAGGCAAAGGAGTTTTGGGAGTATTACGAGACAACACAGGGTACAATTACAATAACTGATCCTGTTGTTCTTGACTGATGCGACTATTACTTTACACTCTCGATGTGAATGTAATCCGTACCCTTGCTGCGCTCCAGATAAATGAGGAACAAGAGCACAAAGATCCTTTCGATCATATTATTATTTCTCAGGCTATTTCTCATAAAATGTCACTCGTTAGTTCTGATACGAAGTTTCCGTTCTATCGTAAACAGGGATTACGTTTGATAGAGAACAAATGATTCAAGTTTTCTTCTCTCCTGAACTCCGTAGACAGAGATAAAGATTCTGCGGAAGATATTCGTTTGATTCGTGAAATTCGTGGTCGTTATAATACATCCCTCTTCCCTCTTTCCTCTTTCCTCTTCCATCTTCCCTCTTCCCTCTTCCCTCTTCCCTCTTCCCTCAGCCTTCTTACATCTTACTTCTTCCCTCTTCCCTCTTACATCAGCCATCAGCCCTCAGCCATCTTTTTCGTGTCCTTTTTACTCTTTTAACGTTGGGATGGTGTGTAAGAAATCGGAACAATCCCTAGTTTACTATAAAATGCACGAAAATGGTCGCTAATATGATAAAAATACTACCTCTGCGACTGTTTTCGTGCATTTTCTTTGGTAGTTTGAAGAAAAAAGAGTACCTTTGCGGCCTAAGGCCGCGAAACTGCTCATGCAGCTTTATCGGTATAACTTACAAGCAAAAACAAGATGGTATGAATAAGCTTTTCATTGGACGCGAGAAAGAACAGCAGCAGTTGAAGGAATACCTCAACTCTGAACAGTCTGAATTCATTGCAGTATATGGACGTAGGCGCGTAGGCAAGACGTTCCTCATACAGAAAGTCATAGGCAGTGACTATGCTTTTTATGTGGCTGGCATGAACAAGGTTTCGATGCGCATTCAGTTGAAAAACTTCATGCAGGGCATCAGGAAAAGAAAGCCTGAAGTGCCTCTTGCCAAGACATGGCTTGATGCCTTCATGGCACTTGAGAGTTATTTGGAATCCCTGCCAGAAGGAAAGAAGATTGTCTTTATTGACGAAATGCCTTGGATGGACACTCCCCGTTCTAATTTCATCAGTGGTTTGGAGCATTTCTGGAATTCGTGGGCATCGTGGCGCGATGACATCAAACTGATAGTCTGTGGCAGTGCAACGTCATGGATTATCAACAACCTGATTAAGAACAGGGGTGGCCTCCATAACCGTGTAACTCACAAGATTCCGCTGAAGCCCTTTACGCTGAAAGAGTGCCAGATGTATTTTGATGCACGGGGATTCCGCCTTTCAACAAAACAGATTGCCGAGTGCTATATGGTTCTTGGTGGTGTGCCTTTCTATCTGTCAAAAATGGAGAAGGGCGAAGGAGTGGCGCAGAACATCGACAGGCTTATTTTTGCTGAGGATGGCGAACTGCATGACGAGTTTCAAAGTTTGTACAACTCGCTTTATAAGAATGCTGCCAACCACATAAAGATTGTTACAGCATTGGCAACCAAAGGAAAAGGACTGACCCGACAAGAAGTACTTGAAAAGACTAAACTTTCCGATAATGGCAAGTTCTCCATGATGCTTGAAGAGTTGGAAAGCTGTGGGTTTATACGCAGCTATGAACCTTTCCTCATGACAAACGGGTACCAGGCGAATCAGAACTCCGAAGAAAGAAAAAGCACAGATACATTATACCAGCTTGTCGATTCTTTCACCCTGTTCTACTTTCAGGTCATGAAGAAAGCAGATGCCCATGATGCCAATTATTGGTCAAACAACCAAAACTCCCATGTTTACAGCACATGGAGCGGACTGTCGTTCGAGATGCTATGTTTGAACCATGCGGAGCAAATCAAGAAGGCATTGGGTATATCCGGCATTACAGCCAATGTCTTTTCGTGGTTTGGCAAAGGAGAACTGCGTTCTGCACAGATTGATATGCTCATTGACCGTGCAGACAGGACTATCAATATCTGCGAAATGAAGTTTTGGAACAGACCATACACTATGACTGCCAAGGACGAAGATGACATTGAGCGCAAGGTCTCAACGTTCATTGAGACAACAAACACCGACAAGAATGTCATTGTGACTATGATAACGACCAAGGGTATTGACAGGAATGAGCATTCTGAATGCATCCAACGAGAACTCACTCTGGACGATTTGTTTTGCTGACAACTCCCTCCACCCTCAGCCCTCTTCCCTCTTACATCTTACATCAGACATCTTCCATCTTCCCTCAGCCATCTTTTTCGTGTCCTTTTTACTCTTTTAACGTTGAAATTGTGTGTAATATGGAATAAAATGTGTAACTTTGCACGCGGAAATAAGAAAAAGGAAACAGGTACATGGGTAAACTGATGATACTATGTGTAAATTCAAGGACACCAATCTGGGCATTAAGAAGTTGGACTTTAACGTGAAGCGCGGCGCGATGGCGGCTTATCTTACTGATGGCCGTGAGATTATCGTTCCTATCTCAATGTTCCCAGACATCAAGCGTCTCAGTCGCAAACAGCGTGAAGACTGGATGATAATGGATGATCAATACTTCTCATTCGAGGATTTGAGTCGGATTTATTCTGTCAAAGACTTATTGAGGTGCTAAGTCCAATCCATAGACCATAAACCGATGATGAGACGAGAGAGTATGAAGTATATAAATATTGTTAATGGGGCGAAAATAATGGCCATTATCCTTGCCTTTGGCGAATTTTGGCGGCGCCTCGTTCCTTAACGTAACGCCCAAAACCATTAGCAAGATTCGCAAAGAGATCACTTTCGGCAAAGATTAGGCGCAAATTTAGCAAAATCAACGCTCAAAAAGCGATTTCCCATCAAAAAGTTTGGTCGATTCAATAAAAAGCATTACCTTTGCACCCACTAGAACCCGCCAAGCCTCTCAACGATGCTCAAATGTGCGGGTCGTTTTATTTTTATATGATGAGCAACAGAATCCCATACGTCCGATGCTTCCCAACAGCATGACGGGCAGTTGGATTACACTGCCTACCGATGCCCTCCGTATCTATTTCAATCTTTGCATCATCAAGTATTTCCTCAACATCATTTCGCCCAACAACGATATGAAGGCGAAGGTCGATGCCCTGCTCGCCGCTTACCCGTCCATCGACGTCATCGCCATGGGCTTCCCTCGCGGATGGGAGAGCGAGCCATTGTGGCAATAACCCGCTATTTGCTCCGATTTGGTGTAAATTTAACAAAAAAAACTCTTAACCTGGGTTAAGACCTGCACCCTCGGCACCCGATTTTTGGGTTCGCTGAGGGTGAATTGTTGTAGTATTTTGTAATTTTGTGGTCAAAAATCAACGTCTTAGCAATTATTAAATAGGTATTAATCGGTAAAAATGACTAAAAAAAGCATCTTCCGTGACCAATTTTCATGGAAAGTTTGTACCTTTGCAGTGGAATTTCACATAAATACGTATTTACCATGGCAACAGTAGTATTACAGGTTCCGGACGAGAGCTTGGTTTCAAAGGTAAAGAGCGCTTGCAAAATGCTTGTGGGCGTGACTTCTGTCAGGGTACAGAAATCGACTCCTAAAGTTGATGACATCACAAAAACTGCCCATTACAAAGAAGCTATGGATGATGTCAAGAATGGACGTGTTTATCACGCCAATAGTGTCGATGACATGTTTAAACAAATTCTTGGCTAATGTACAGTATTGACTATACTCATCAGTTCAAGAAGGATTTAAGAAAGTGTGCCAAGAGAGGCTTGGATATAGATGCTATTAAGCATGTTATAAAGATTCTCTCTGCCACAGGTACACTTCCCGAAGAGTATCGCCCTCACCAATTGAAAGGCGATCATAAAGGGCAATGGGAGTGTCACATCCAGCCCAACTGGTTGATGACCTGGAAGGGTTATTCCTCTGTTCAGCCTTTTAGTATTGGTAAGGTGGAAGCGCGAATGATGCTGTTTGCACAGACAAACGCCATTACTTTGGCCAACAATGAGTTATATATGAGTGCAAAGCAGTTGCAGCATTGCATGAGAGCCTCAAAAGTTATAAAGGGTTTGGTAGTTGATGATGCTGATCTAATTGGTTTCCCAAATAATCGTTTTCAAATGGACCTCTACTACGATGGCGAATGCTTTATCTATACCGATGGCAAATCGAAGTTTATTGTTCATCCAAACTACAAGATGAAGATTAGTCGAGAATTGGTGGCACAAGTGAATTTCATTACTGCCACAAGAGTGAAAGATCCTGCTGAATTTACACTGCCCAAATATCGGAAAATATAAAAGCTGGCCACACGTGACCAGCTATATTTGAGTGAAAGAAACCAAGCGGCAAGGTCGAATTGCTCATCATCTCTGCGTTTCCGCAGCCATGCCACCGTTCCGCACATCGTGGCTCTACTTGGTTCCACCTTTCACGGTGCAAAGATACAAATAAGTAAGTAAACTTCCAAATAAATCGAGATTTATTTTTAGTTTCTACCGAAAATTCCCTCATCCATCACCCCTCATCCATCTTCCCTCTTACATCAGCCTTCAGACATCATCCATCTTCCCTCTTCCCTCTTACATCTTACATCTTACATCTTTTCGTGTCCTTTTTACTCTTTTAACGTTGAAATTGTTTGTAATATGAAAATTAATTCGTAACTTTGCAGCAGTATGGAACAGAAATTCAGCAATAACAGTATTGACCTTCAGGTGCTGCGGGATTTTTGCGAGCGTGAGGGTGAGGCGGTGGAATACCGCAAGGGTGACCAGTTGGAGCGTGAGGATGACCCGGCCCGTTGGTTCGCTTTCGTGGAGAGTGGCTGTTTCAAGTATGTGAATCATAGTAGTGACGACAGGGAACACATCACGTGGTTCTCGTTCGAGGGCGAATTCGTGGTCGATTATCCGACGTTTCTCTACGACCGTCCGTCACAAACAACTATTGTAGCGATGATGCCCAGCCACATTTTCAGGGTCACGGGTGAACAGATGCGACAGTTCTTCAGTCAAAACATGGAGACGATGAAGCTGCGTGCCATCATTGCCGAGCACATTCTCGGTCAGTTCCGTTCGCGCTATCTCGACCTCCACTGCGCCACAGCCCGCGAGCGTTATGAGCAGCTGTTGCAGCGTTGTCCCGGCATTGTTGAGCACCTTGCTTTGCAGGACATAGCCTCGTTCCTTAACGTCACTCCCAAGACCATCAGCATAATCCGGAAGGATATCACTTTCGGCAAGGATTAGCCACATATTTTACAAAAACTCTAAAAAAGTGGGAAATCCGTGACCAATTTTCATGGAAAGTTCGTATCTTTGCAGCGGAATACTAAAGTGAAAAAGAATTATGGAAGATCTGGTGTTAACAATTCCCATCAAGGACGCGGCTTTCATCGAGACGTTAGCCTCGCGTATGGGCTGGACGATGCGCAAGCGTCTCACCCAAAATGTCCGCCGCGTCGCTACAACTCCGAACAGACGCGATGCAGCCATGCTTTTCGTGCAGAACCTCTCCGTGCACAGCGGCCAGCCTGTGCCAGCAAATGAACGCGGTATAGATGCACTTATCAACGAGAAATACGACTAATGATGCGCGCATATATCGATACCAACATCTTGGTGGACTTGGTGCTTGCTCGCCAAGAGTTCTTGCCCGATGCACAGCGCGTCTTCGCCTTGGGTTATGCCGGTGAGGTGCAGCTTATGGTATCTGCTCTCTCTTTTGTCAACACCGTCTATTTGGCTCGGAAATATAAATACCCTGTTGACGAGGTTTGTTCCAAGCTTCGTCTTGTGGCTGATTTCGTGGACGTGGCTGACTTGCGTGGCCAGAATGTTGTTGACATGCTCAGCTGCGGTTGGAAGGACTACGAGGATGCCACCCAGCATCGGTCAGCTATCGACGAACAGGCTGATTGTATCGTCACCCGCAACAAAAAAGATTTCAAGGCCAGCTCCATTTCAGTGCTGACTCCTGCCGAATTATTTGACCAGATAGAATCAAAGTAAACATCCCCACATTCCGACCTCGGTCAGTACCACCAGACCAGAATTATGAAACTTGCCGACTTCAAGGCAATAATGCAATACTAAACCACCCGACCATAAACAATGATGAGACGAGACATGAGAAAGATTGAGGTGATAACTTTGCGGCAGTATGGAATAGAAATTCGGAAGGGCATCACTTTCGGCAAGGATTAACCACATATTTTACAAAAACTCTTAACCTGGGTTAAGACTTTTACCCTCGGCACTCGATTTTTGGGTTTGCCGAGGGTGAATTGTTGTAGTATTTTGTAATTTTGTGGTCAAAAATCAACGTCTTAGCAATTATTAAATAGGTATTAATCGGTAAAAATGACTAAAAAAAGCATCTTCCGTGACCAATTTTCATGGAAAGTTCGTAACTTTTCGCATGCGAGAAGTTACTTTCGCTCGAAAGCACAAAGAAAAACACGTTTTCCTTTGGTGCTTTGCTCACTTATTCGTAACTTTGCACAAAATTTGTGCGAGAACGGGCTGCACCTCGGCAAAGAGCGAGCTCTCTGCACTCGGTTTGCACCGTCCTTGTCACTTGAAATCGTTTTAAATATCATTAGTCATGACAACAGTAGAACTCAGAACATCCATTATGGCGGAGCTTGACCAAATGAGCGCCGAGATGCTGGAGAGCGTGTCGCACTACGTACGTCTGCTACGCCGTCATGCCCGTCCTGTCAGACGAGTTTCCTCAAAACAGACTGCATCTACAGCTAAGACTGAGGTTGCTGCCGAGACGGAAGAATTCACTCCGAGAGTTATGCGCTTCAAGCGTGGTAACCCTTGGTACGCCACTGACGAGGAGGTGGATAGCCTGCGTTACGAATACCTAACTGAGAAATTCAAATGATTTCTCTGCTAAGACCGTTGATGCCGATTGCATCGTGACGCGTAACAAGAAGGACTTTGGCACCTCCGAAATTCCTGTCTATGAGTTAGACGAATTCATGACTCTCATAGATAACGATGGGTAATCGAAAACCAACCGACCGACATTAATTGAGATTTCTTCCTTCTTCCCTCTTACATCTTACATCTTCCCTCTTCCATCTTCCCTCTTCCCTCTTCCCTCTTACATCTTCCCTCTTCCCTCTTCCCTCTTCCCTCTTACATCTTCCCTCTTCCCTCTTCCCTCTTTTTCGTGTCCTTTTTACTCTTTTAACGTTGAAATTGTGTGTAATATGAAAATTAATTCGTAACTTTGCACGCGAATTTGAATAATCGACGATTTTAACCGAGATGGGATTTCAGGTATGAGAAAGATTGAGGTGATAACATTGTTTAACGCGAATTGTTTGGTGATTCCAAATAATTCGTTAACTCACTCACTCACTCACTCACTCTAAGGCGCGCGCGATTGAAAAGGCGCGGGCACCCGCGTTAATATACGGCTTTTCTTGCAAAAGGCAACCGATGAAGCAGCGAGAGAAGAGCCAAGCTTGCTTGTGCTCTTCCGAGTCGCGACAGAGGTCGACCGAAGGTCAAGGGAGGCCGCTGTGTTTTTTATACCCCACGAGACAAATAAAGTTAAACCATAAAGCATAAACGATAATGAAAAATCTGACTTTCTGTAGAAACATCTTCGTGATGGTTGCTGCCATGTTCATCGTCTCATGCAGCAACAGCGACAACGAGCAGGATAAGCCGTTTACGACAGACCCCGTAGAGCAGACCAGGTTCTTCGTCTGCGAGGCGGGCGGCGAGACAAGGGGTGCGACTGCCGCCATCGACACCCTCTTCACCGAGGACGACATAGAGTGGTTCAACGTCAGCACCCGCGAAATCCGCTTCAAGAAACAGGACGAGCAGCTTTACACTAAGCTGATGAAGAACTATAATAAAGAGAAGCTGGAGTTCCACCTCGGCGAGGACGTACTGTTCGAGGTCAGCCGCTTCGTATCCGACATAGACAGTCGCATATTCTACGACCTCGTGCTGCACTATTCCATGATTGGCGAGGATGCCGACAATCCCCGCTACTACCTGCACGACTGCTATCCTGCCCAGTTCATCGACGACGAGCGCACGCAGGCCAATATCAAGAAGAACGCCGTGCAGTGGGAGACCTTCACCAAATATCTGGATGGCAAAGGCAAACTGAGATAGTAATAAAGTTAAACCATTAAACATAAACAATTAAAAAGAAAATGAGAACGACAAGACAGAAATTCAATCTCATCCTCACCCTCGCCACGATGCTCACGATGGCGCAGACGGCATGGGCAGCAACGGAGACAAGAACCGTGACGTTCTACATGGACGGCGGTGCGTCGGGAAACACTTCAGCGCAAGACGACTGGACGCTAGTAAGCAGTGGAAAGACCCTTCATTGGTCAAATAATAATCCATCGCAGAATAAGCTTTCATGGGGAGATAATAAGGCCTCTTTTTATAGTAGCGTCAATGAAATTAAGTGTAATGGAGTAATTGAGTTTCCGAATTTAGAAGGGACCGTAAAAAGAGTGGAACTCACTAATTTTAGGTTTTACTGGAGTGGTATGCAAATGCATGTTGGACTAAATAAGAACAACACTTCAACATTGCTACATCTGCAAGGAGCCACCAACGACTACGATTTTCCTTCAAGTGATATCAGTAAATATACTAATTCTGCAACTTTTGAGGGCAGTGTGGCTGTCAGCTCATCGAATCCATTGAAAATAATGTTTTCTTGTAATGATGAAGAAAACCCTGGAGACTTTGGATTTAAGAACGGTACCATCGTCATTACTTATGATGTTGAGGTGGAGGACACTTCTGACCCTGGACACACGTTTACGTTCAGCGCCAGCGGTAACACACTGACAGCAACGTGCACCCAAACCAGCCAGCACCATAATTGCAACCTCGGTGTAAGTCGCAAAACAACACTGAAGCTCACCGCCAATGATGCAGCCTATGATTGGCAAAGACACAATGCCATGCTTAACTTGACGGACTTCTCAGAAGAGACGGACATTACCGACATTAAAACTACTTTTAATTATACTAACAACGCTACGTCAGAAAGTAGTGGAACGGCTCCATCCGAAATAGGCGACTATACTGTCACCGTCACCATCAACATCAACAGCGACAATGAGCATCCATACGTGCTGACTACAGACTTCAGCATCTTGGAAGGATATAAGGTCAACAACAAATACTCGCAGTTCAGCCTGAGCAAGAGTTCGGCTTTGGTGGGCGAAGCGATTACCATCACCTATACACAGCAAATGGGCGAAAGCCTCGACGGGTTAACCTTGACTGGCGCAACGTCGGGCAATAACATTGCCTACACCCAAAGCGGAAACACCTACACGTTCAACATGCCCGCAGAGGACGTGAACCTCAGCGCTACGTTCACATATCCGCTGAATGGAAATGACTTTACACAAAGCGGCGACATCTACACCATCAAGACTGCCGAGGGCTGGAACTACTTCTGTCAGCGCATGGAGGTGGATGCAGATTTGAACGGCTTCAGCGGCAAGACCGTGATGCTGGGTGACAACATCACCGTGACAACGATGGCGGGTAGCACAGACCATCCGTTCAAAGGCATGTTCGACGGCGACGGCCATACGCTGACGTTCAACTACACCGCTGACAGGACTAATTGCGCCCCATTTCGCATAACCGACGGCGCCACCATCCGCAACCTCCACGCAACGGGACAAATAGAGGGTGGTGCGCAACACTACTTGAGCGGTCTTGTAGGCTCTGCCAGCGGCAATCTCACCATCGAGAACTGCCGCGTGAGCACCCAAATCAGCAGCACCGTCAGCGGCATTGCTAACAACGGCGGCTTCGTGGGCCTCCTGAGTTCGCAATACAACCAATGCCACATCATGGGCTGCGTGTTCGACGGACTCATCTACAACTCGGAATATTCCGGCACGACCTATGGCTGCAGCGGCTTCGTCGGCGCCATGTCGGAGTACGGATATGCCATACTGAAAGACTGCCTCTTCATCCACGGCCAGTACGACAACGGCGGCGGCAAATGCGAACTATGGTGGGGAAATGAGAACGATAAGAACAGCACGTTCCTCCACCGTAGCTACGACTATGGCGGCGGCAAACTGACCAACTGCTTCTACGTCGGCACGCGCGGCCTGAAGCAAGGCTCGCCCGCTGTGGAATCGACCGATGCCCCCGCCAACTTCGCCCACTTCGGCACACCGACCGACTACTGCTTCATGAAGATGTATGGCCACACCATGGTTTTCGGCGGCAAGTACTACACGCCGATATACGGCGACCTGGTGGAGGAATACGCCTACAACGGGGTGAAGAGTTACACCATTGAGTACGACGACGCGCCCCTCGGCATCCCCGACATCACGTCGCCACTGTGGACGGAGTGCCTGACCTACAACCGCTCGTTCACCGCTGGAAAGCCCGTGACCATCATGTTGCCGTTCAATTTCACGAGAGACCGCATCACGCTGGCCCACGACAACGCAAACCCGTCGGGAAAGTTCTACGAGTTCAAGGGCATCGAGGAGAATCAGGATCACAAGTGGGTGGCCGTGATGATAGAAGCAGGCAAGACATTATCGAACGAGGTGGTCGAGACCACGCTGAAGGCCAACACACCGTACCTCTACGTGCCCGGCGAGAGCACGGAGTATTTGGACATCTATGTTGGCGGCACCGGCATCTCCATCTTCACCGAGGGCAACGAGGGCGGCACGAAGGAGACGGAGTATTACTACGGTGACGGCATGCCCTGGAACCACTGGATGTTCAAAGGCACCTACCAGCCGCGCTACTGGAGCGAAACCGAGCACTTCGAGGAAGTCGGCAAGGTGTATGGCTTCGCAGGAGCGAGCAAGGAGGTGGACGGAAAACTCGTCGAGGCTGGCGAATTCGTAAGGGCAAAGGTCGGCGCGAAGATCCGCCCCACGTCGTGCTACCTGAAGTGGGTTGAGCCGCAGGACAGCAATGCTCCCGCCCTGACCCGCGGCGCAGGCAGCAACAATGGTCTCGTACTCACCCTGCCTGAGCACTTCAAGATACTCAGCGTCGACGGCCAGCCCTACACCGGCAATGGCCAGGACCTCAGCCAGGGCTCCACAATCGTCATCGAACTTGAGGCGGGCTACAGTGCCACCAACGTCGAAGCCACGGAACAATCGAACAGTCCCTACGACGCCACCCCGCCCAACGAAATCCCCGATTACGATGACTATTTAAAATAAGCCACCGGCGACATCAACAACTTTGTAGAACAACAAAAACAAAAGAATGCAATGAAACAGAATAAGAATATACTCCGCACCGCCCTCCTGCTGCTTCTGGTCATCGCCGCCCCCGAAGCCCGCGCACAACAACTGATTACCGACAACGGTGACGGCACCTATACCATCACCATGCCCGCTGGTAACGTAACGGTGACGGCAGATGTGAAGAAACTGCTGGCGCATAAGGATATCAGCGTCGAAGGCATTGCCGACCAAGACTGGACGGGCAGTGCCATCGAACCAGCCATCGTCGTGAAGGACGGTGAGACGGACATCACCAGCGAGTGCGATATCACCATCACCGACAATACGGCCGTTGGTACGGCCAATGTGGCCATTACTGCCAAGGCCGAGAGTACAGACTATGCGGACGGCACCTCGACGACGTTCTCCATCCTGCGCAGAATGGAGAATCTGTTCAAGGACAGCTATACATGGACGGGCTATGTGGCTCAGGAGGATTTGGCACTGCCCAGCGGTCTGACAGCCTACACGGTCACGGCCCTCAATGGTGCTACAGCCACGGCTACGGCGCTGGATTACATTCCACAGGACGTACCCGTACTGCTGGGACGCACTGATAACACCGTGAACCTCTATCGTGCCTCGGCAGGCAGCGGCACCGCCCCGACAGAGAACCTGCTGCAGGCTGCCAGCGCCACGAATCAGCCTACGGCTTTCCAGGACTATGTGCTTTATCAGGATGCATTCTACCTAGTCAGCGGCGGCACGCTTGCCGACGGCAAGGTGTTCCTGCCCGCAAGCAATGGCACAACGGCACCGCGACTGAACATTACGATGGAAGGCGAGGTAACGAGCCTCACCCCCGCCCCCTCTCCAACGGGCGAGGGGAGTGGATACTGGTACACACTCGACGGACGCAAGGTTAATGGTCAACCGTTAAAGAAGGGACTGTATATTAAGAATGGTAAGAAGGAGGTTGTAAGATGAAAAAGATATATAGCATATTGAGTTTGCTGCTGTTGTGCAGCATTGTGGCTTTTGCCGACAGTGAAAGGGTGGTGATAGCCAATGACGTCGCCAGCCATGTTGTCATCAACAGTATTGAGGGCAACGAGGTTACACTGACTGTGACACCTGCCGAAGGACAATATCTGACGGATATCTCAGCCATGAAGACGGTAGATGCCAGTGCGGCTGCTCCCCAAAGGCGTGCCGACATCCCCGTGGGCGCGGCATATACGCTGATCAAGACCTCGACAACGGCTGACCGCAGCCAGGAGGCTACCTATACCATGACTTTGGAAGACGGCTTCGGAGCCTACGTCACGGCGACGTTTGCAGACCGCACGGCAATCACCGCCGATCAGATAACGCTCTCTGCAGCGTCGTTCACCTATAACGGCAGCGACCAGAAGGCAACAGTCTCTATCGACGGTCTGACCCTCGACACTGATTATACCATCAGCTACAAAGAGACAGAATGGAAAGATGCGGGCACATACACTGTCACCATAACAGGTATCGACAGTTATAAGGGTACAATTGAGAAGACTTGGAGTATCAATGCCTGTCAGTCGAGTGAGGCTGTCGTCGCGCTGGCTATTCCCACCGAGGGCTATACCTACGATGGTACTGAGAAGACACCTGCCGTCACCGTGACCATCGGAACCATGACGGTTGCAGATACGGAGTACACTGTCAGCTATACGAACAACGTAAATGCAGGTACAGCTAGCGTGACCGTAGAGGACAAACAGGGCGGCAATTTCGCCTTTGCTCCTGTCAGCAAGGCGTATGAAATCGGGAAGAAGGCTGTTACCGTGACTGCCGACAGTGACTCGAAGATCTACGACGGCACGGCATTGACGAAGAACACCTACACCAGCACTGTACTGGCCGAGGGCGACGTCATCGAGAGCGTCACCGTGACGGGTAGCCAGACCGAGGTGGGCAGCAGCGACAACGTGCCCGGTGCTGCGGTCATCAAGAATGCCAACAACGTTGACGTGACGGATTGCTACAGTATAACGTATGTAAATGGTACGCTGACGGTCAATGCCTGTCAGTCGAGTGAGGCCGTCATTGCGCTGGCTATCCCCACCGAGGGCTATACCTACGACGGTACGGAGAAGACACCTGCCGTCACCGTGACCATCGGAACCATGACGGTTGCAGATACTGAGTACACTGTCAGCTATACGAACAACGTAAATGCAGGTACAGCCACTGTGACTGTTGAGGACAAACAAGGCGGCAACTTCGCCTTTGCTCCTGTCAGCAAGGCGTATGAAATCGGGAAAAAGGCTATCACCGACAATGATGTGGTGGTAAGCATCAGCAAGGAGAACAAGACGTACGAGGTGAGTGTGACGCGTGGCGAGAAGACGCTCGTTGAGAATACCGACTATACGTTAGGCGAGGGTGCAGGCCAGACCAGCGGCAGTAGCTATAACTATAGCATACCTGTGACGGGTAAGGGCAACTATACGGGAGAGGTGATGGCGACATGGACAGCTGCCATCGTAGCCTATACCGTGAAGCACTATCAGCAAAATTTAGCTGATGATGATTATCCTACGGACGCTACGGCAACAGAGGATAAGACCGGTGTGACAGGTGACGAGACCGAAGCAGTGGCTAAGGTCTATACAGGCTTTACCGCTCAGGCATTCAGTCAGAAGAACATCGCTGCTGACGGCTCGACAGTAGTCAGTATATACTACACCCGCAATAAGCACAACGTCACGCTACCTGCTGCCGTGGCAGGGGGAAGCATCACGACTGCCGACGGCACAACCGACCTGAAATACGGTGCTTCTATTACGCTGACCGTCACGACCAATGAGGGTTATACGCTGAAGAGTCTTTGTGCTACCGGCGGTGCCGCTCTGACGGGGTCTGGCAATACTAGAACGCTGACGATGGCTGACCAGGCCGTAAGTGTTAAGGCTGATTGGGAAGAAGTGAAAGAAGAAAACAAAACGACGGAGGTGACCGAAAACGTCACCGTCGTTGACGCCAATAATGCCGAGGTCAGCAGCATTGAGGTTGGTGCAGAGACGACAACGGTCACCATTTCCGGTACTGTAAACGATGGTACGAACGATGTTCCTGTCACGTCGATTGCCGACGGTACCTTCACTTCCGAAAATACAGCCAATGTGCTGAGCATTGACTTGAGCGAGACACAGGTAGACCTTGACATGGACCGCAAGGCAGACAGCAGCCCTGTGAAGGATGTTCCTGACAATACGCTCATCTATCTGCCCGAAGGCTCCACGATGACTGGCGACAACGTGATTGTTAAGGGTGCAGGTTCCGACTTCACTTGTAACAACTTCGTGATGGACGATGAGAAGTCGTACAACGTACCTCATCCCTTCATAGCAAGCAACGCCACATTGAATCGTGAGTTTACTGCCAATCAGACATGTACGGTTTGTCTGCCCTATGATGTTCCGGCAGCGGGTGTACATGGTAAGATATATACGTTTACCTCGGTTGCCAATAATCAGGTGACGATGACGGAGGATGCCGATGGATTGAACGCCAATGTGCCGTACATCTTCGTACCCGATGGTACTGACAATATATCTGTGACAGGTAGTATCACTGTCGAAATAATAGGCAATAACACCTCTGCCAACGACTTCACCTTCAAGGGTATCTACGAAGACCATAAGTTCACGGCAGAAGAGATAGCCAAGGGTATCTATGGCTTCGCCGGTGCCAAAGCCGTAGGCACAACGCCCGGCCACTTTGCCAAGGCTGCTACCGGTGCCTATATCAAGGCCAAGCGTGCCTATCTGGAGTACACGGGCAGCGCAACCGATCTAGATATTGAAGGTCCGGATGTACTAAGTCCACGCTTTGGTGACCTTGACACGCCACTGCCCGACAGCATGGACGTGATTCTGGTTGACGCAGACGGCACGACAACGAACATCGGCAAACTGGAACTGGTTGACAATGACGACAACGCACGCTACAACCTCGGCGGTCAGCGCGTCGGCAAGAGTCACAAGGGTATGGTCATCGAGAACGGACATAAGGTCGTGATAAAATAAAGTACTGAAAGAAATTATCAGAAATTAACCAGAAATTATGCTGCGCACAGAAATGACGGCTGAATAAAATTTCTTCTAATTTTTGCTAATTTCTTTCCAAAAATATAATAAGAAGAATATGAAAAAGGAATATATCAAGCCTCGGATGGAGGTTGTTGAGATAGGTGTGAGCCAGTTCTTATGTATGAGTACGAATAGCGGCGAATTCGGTGCCCCCGAGTTCAACCCAGAAGGTGACTTCGGCTGGGTAGATAAATACTACCATTTCGGTGGCTGGGATATTGAGTAACCATTTAACATAGCGAGATATGGAAGGAATACCTGAATATTGGATCTACATTCTCCTTGGTGTCATTTATGTCGTGATCATATACAAATACATAAAGGAACGACGCGAATGGAATAGGAACCAAGATGACGACTGACGACTGAAGTCTGATGGCTGAAGGATGAGGGCTGAGGGCTGAAGGATGAGGGCTGAAGGATGAAGGCTGAAGGATGATGGGATTTTGGAGCGTGTTGTGTCAATTATTGATGCAGCACGCTTTTTTTTAAGACAAACTCTTAAAGGAACAAAAATAAATGGAACAAACAATTATCGAAGATACAGAAGAAGCGTTTAATATTTACTAACATTGTACTCGTATTCAGATTCACGTCTGGGTGCGAGTTCTTTTTTTGTATTAACCCGAGTGGGGTGAGTATCTCGAGATTGTAATAGCAGCGCTGCATTCATCTCCTCACAACACGAAGGTGAATGAAGCAGAAAAAGGCTGGCCGAACAAGCCAGCGGCAGCGCGAGAAAAGGCGTTATCCTTTTAATGAGTCGACAAAGCTCATTGAGTTGATTGATAAGAAGTACTACGGCGACGTGGTGAAGTTGACAGAACGGCTGAAACCCTATCTGACAGATGGGGTAAAGGGGCCTTTTTTGCTTACAGGTCTGTTCTTTGATTTGGAAGCGGTCAGTGGTCAGCGTCAGTATGTCATTGACGAGCTGGCTTTGTTCCTTAAAAAAGTGAAGGATAACGGTGGACTGAAATACAGTCAAAATGTGTTTTTCCGCTATCTTTCATGCCCCGAACACTGCAATCTTGCAATTTCTGAAAATTCGCTGAAAGCCCTGATTTCAGAGGCAATCCAACGACTTTTTTAACATATTTTTGGTAACCCGAAAAACACGAAATTCTTAGGTGGATAAGAAATGACTTCCTAACTTCGCAGTCGGAAAGCGCTTTCAACAAGTAAAAAAGTAAAAAACAAAAAAAGAAAAAAGAATGATGGAAAGTGGATACTATCCCCCTGGTGCTGAGTTCGACCCGAATGCACTGTACAATCAGTCGGAACCACCCGAGATCCCTGTGGAGCTGACTGCCACGGAAACTATGACGAAGACGATAACGGTCTATACCAACAAGGTATGGCGCGTTTACGACGAGGAAGGCTACGGCAGTTACGAATCGGACGGTTTCGAACCCAGAGAAACATGGGACGAGCAAACTGACTCACTGGAAGTAACTCTCAACAAGGCGCTCGAAGAGATTACGGCACTGCGCAAGGAGGCGGAGGCTCAACAGTTGAAGCTGGAGGCGCACTATGGTGTGCGGCACGGGACGATACCCGGTGCCTCTCATCCTGATGCAGCGCATTTGAAAATGCGGAAACAGTTGTGGGATGCCATGGAGCGCATCAGACATCTGAAAGCGTTGGAAGAGGCACTTGCAGGCTGGGAAACGGATGAGCGAGAGGTGGAATCAGACATTTAAAAGTAAAAACAAAAAAAGAAAAAAGATTATGAGTAAAGAAGCAAAACGACAGTTGGACCAATGGGTCATGGAACTGGCTCACTATTTGGAGGCTGAATACGGATTGGAGTGGAAAGTGGCGCTGCAAAAGGCGCACCTGACAAAGACAATCTTGGGACTAATGGGAACGAGCGTGGTGCGGTTTACGTACACGAAGAAGGACGGCACTGTGCGCGAGGCGCGCGGTACGCTGTGCCGCGAGTTGTCGAAGGAGTTCGCTGCCTACGAGTACGTCAACGCGGTTGATGAGGTGGTATGGCCACGCGCCACGTTTACCTATTGGGACTTGGAGCGGCAAGGGTTCCGAACGTTCTCGGCAGAGAGACTTATTGGAGTGAAGAGTGAAGAATGAAGAGTGAAGAATCGGCTTTGCCGGTTAAGAGTGAAGAATGAAGAGTGAAGAATCGGCTTTGCCGGTTAAGAATTAAGAATTAAGAGTTAAGAAATTATGGTAGCAAAAAACAACATTTTTAATATTCGCGCAGGACGCGCAGAGTGGCAGGGAATGACGGGCACACGGAAAGGCTTCGTCGAGTTTATGGACCAAGAGCACGCCATCAGGGCATGGCTGGTATTGATGCGCAACTACCGCCGTCAGTACCATTGCGACAGCATCCGCAAGATTGTGACGCGCTTTGCGCCACCGACGGAGAACAACACGGCCAACTACATCCAGTTCTGCGCCAAGGAGGTGGGCACGCTGGCCGACAACAGGCTGGAGCGATATACGGAGTACGCCATGTTGGCGGTGGCCATGGCAAGGATGGAAACGAGCGTCAAGCTGACGTGGCCGCAGGTCATGGAGGTTATGAAAAAGTTCAACGTATTTCCATTTTAAGTGAAGAATGCAACGCCACACTTCGATCTTTAGTCGAAGAATCGGTTTCATTGATTGCTTCGCAAGAAATCAGTCAAAAATCTGAATAAAAATCTTGTTGAAGAAATATTTCAGGACGTAGTCCATAGATTATAAAAAAGATTTTTGAGGATTTCTAACCGAAAGGTTATTAAAAATTATAAATGATATTATGAGTGATAATTTTCCTATGGGGGCGGCGAACGATTCTGACGCCCCTTATAATCAAGCTGACGACGCGGAGCTGGAACTGGAACGTGAGTACATGGCGCGTCACGGTATTGTGAAACGGAAAGATTTTGATGATTTATATGAATAAGAAACAATTGACAGATGCGGAGCAGCAGGAATTGCTGCTTCGCATGAAAAAGAACTACACTTACGATGCCAAGAGCGGCAGGCTGACAAGCAGCCGACTGGGCAGGGCT
>Ga0310695_10002764_pt1 | contig 36043 bp, 37 predicted proteins | sample RumenRJG_04DNA_FD_203882 | JGI IMG/M metagenome (GOLD analysis project Ga0310695, IMG submission 203882) | Bovine rumen microbial communities from Lethbridge, Alberta, Canada - RJG_04 (v2) (version 2) | ecosystem: Host-associated > Mammals > Digestive system > Stomach > Rumen | place: Canada... | reverse complement strand
TTTGCTTGTTTTCTTTTTGCAACACTAAGATAAGTGAAAATTCTGACATGGCAAAATCCTGGGCAACTTTTTGTTGCTCAGGAACTTATAAATAAAGTTAAATTATAGTGTTGCGGAATTAAGGTAACCTATGAATACAGCGACTCTCCCATTAGCACCTATTATACGGAACAGGAAATCAATGGGACAAAATATGTTGTGGCAATGAGAGAGAACGCCAATTATGAATCCGATGCAGGCGCTGTTATGCGCCTGAATATCAAGCCCTTCAAGAATGACTTGCTAAAAATCTATTTACAAAGTTACATACTATACCAGACAGTAAGCAGTCCTATCATCGGACACTATCATCATACATCTCTGCCATTCTATTATAGCATTAATTTCAGAAAAGACTGTTGGGGTGTCAGTTATAGTGGTAATGTTGTTTCGAAGAAACTCAGTGGCTCATACCTTGATGCTGGTGAGAATCAATCTATTCTCACGATATTCTGGCAGAAGAAGAGTTGGCGTATCTACGTCACCGATATCTGGTTCCTTACACGTTCGCGCTATTCTAGCTATACATTACCCACAAATATTCTTCAGAGTACTAATAAAACATGGATTGATGACAATAAGTCAATGTTTGTCCTCGGCTTCAGCTACGATTTCTCAAGCGGTAAGAATATGAAGTTGAATCGTAAACTTCAAAACAAAGATACTGATACAGGCGTGTTCTGATTTGAGTGCACAGCAGAACCGACCCTTCTGTGCACTCGGCTTAGGAGACAACGTTATAAAAAACAAGTATTTCTCTGACGCGTCGCAGAAAAAGCTTAGTTAATGCTGGATGACGGAATCACCGCTTATCCGTTAATAAGTGCCACTTATCGGAAAATAAGTGGCTCTTATCACGCGATAAGTGGCACTTATTGAGGGAACGAAAGGCTCGCACGGGTTTCGTTCCATCACCTTACTGGGTGAACGGCGCTCTGCTCCCTGCTGTCGGCTTGACACTTCCCTGCTGTCGGCCGGAGATCAGGGAGCAGAGCGACGGACAGCAGGGAAGGTGTTGAGATCAATACTTTCGGAGTATTTGAAATTTCTTTCGGAGTATTGCATTTTAGTGGCGGTAAAACTCAGAGCCTAGTGGTACTAAAATGAGAGTCCGCTGGTAGTAAACTGCCAGCCCGCTTCCCAAGGGCCGGCGGTTTGCTTACTGCTCGTTGGTAGTTTGCTTACTGGAAGCTAAGTCTCCACCCAATCGCTCGGAATGTCTTTAAACAAAGGGGAAACGCAGGGGTGGGCGTTGCCGTAACACTAACCCCAACACTCCACCCAACACTACCCCCAATACCCAACCTATGCTATTTAGTACTAGGTGGCATGTTAGGTGGAGTGTTAGGTGGAGTGTTGGGTGGGGTGTCAGGTGGAGTGTTTGAGCAACACCCACCCCAGTGGATGTATTGTAAACAAAGGGAGTTCGAACGATTGGGGTTAGTGTTGGCAATTGTTACCATTAATGTTTGCAATTGCTACCATTAATGCTAGCAATGGAATTACTTCCGGCCAAAGTCGGCAGGGACTTCGCCCCATTTCGACGTTTCCCATTTGATGATGGGATTGCGGAAAGTGTGGGTGCGTAGCCAGTTCTCGGCGCGCTGGATAATCTGGTAGAGCTTCTCTGTTTCTGGGGTGCGCTCTAACTTGGTCTTGCACTGGCGCTTGTTCACCCAGAGGATGGCATTATACGAATCCGAGTAGATGGTCTTGTCGTGCAGTCCTTGCTGTTGCATCAACGCCAAAGCGTGCACAATAGCTAGGAATTCGCCAATGTTGTTCGTACCCTTTACGGGCCCAAAGTGGAATACACGGGCTCCTGTTGCCAAATCAATGGCCTGATACTCCATAGGCCCGGGATTGCCGCTACAAGCCGCATCCACGGCCCACGCGTCTGCCCTTACCTCCATGGGCAGGGGCAGCACCGTGTCGTGTCTATAGTCTGGAGGATTCTCCGACTTAAAAGTCTGAGTGTGGCGTTGCATTTTGCATTACATGCGTTCGGGTACCTCAATGCCGAGGAGGCCCATGCCGTTCTTGATAATCTTGGCGACGTTCTTGGCAATCATCAGGCGCACGGCCTTCTTCTGCTCGTCGGGCTCGTTGAGGATGCTGAAGTCGTGATAGAACTGGTTGAAGACCTTCGTCAGTTCGTAGCAGTAGTTGGCAATGCCAGAGGGAGAATAGTCCTTACCGGCCTGCTCTACAGCAGCGCCAAACTCAGACATCTTCTGGATGAGCTCAACCTCTTTAGAGGTTAGAGGTGAGAGGTTAGAGGTGAGAGAATAGTTCGTTCCCTCGGCCTTGCGGAGAATGCTGCGGATGCGGGCGTAGGTGTACTGGATGAAAGGACCGGTGTTGCCGTTGAAATCGATGCTCTCCTCGGGGTTGAAGAGCATGTTTTTGCGTGCGTCCACCTTCAGGATGAAGTACTTCAGGGCACCCATACCCACGATACGGGCAATCTCGCGGCGCTCCTCTTCGGTCATATCGTCAAACTTACCCAGTTCCATTGAGGTCTTGTAGGCATCCTCTACCATCAGCTCCATCAGGTCGTCTGCATCCACCACCGTTCCCTCACGGCTCTTCATCTTACCGTTAGGCAGTTCCACCATACCATAAGAGAAGTGAACCAGTTCCTTACCCCACTTGAAGCCCAGACGGTCCAAAAGGATAGAGAGCACCTGGAAATGGTAGTTCTGCTCGTTGCCAACGACATAGATCATCTTGTCAATGGGATAGTCCTTGAAACGCATCTCGGCAGTACCGATGTCCTGCGTCATATATACAGATGTGCCGTCGCTACGCAGCAGCAGTTTCTGGTCCAGACCTTCGTTGGTCAGGTCAGCCCATACAGAGTTGTCCTCGTGGCGCTCAAAGAGACCCTTGGCGAGTCCCTCTTCCACCTTGGCTTTACCCTTCAGGTAAGTCTGACTCTCGTAATATATCTTGTCGAAGGAAACGCCCATCTTCTTGTAGGTCTCGTCGAAACCGGCATACACCCAGTTGTTCATCTTCTCCCACAGGGCGCGCACTTCAGGATCGTTTTGCTCCCATTTCACCAGCATTTCGTGAGCCTCCTTGATGAGCGGAGCCTCCTGCTTGGCCTTCTCCTCAGCCTGCTCAGCAGGTAAACCGCTGGCCACAAACTGGGCGGTCAGTTCTTTCACCTCCTCGCGGTAGTGCTTGTCGAAGGCCACGTAGTAATCACCAATCAGGTGGTCGCCCTTCTTGCCAGATGATTCGGGCGTCTCGCCGTTGCCGTACTTCAACCAAGCCAGCATCGACTTGCAGATATGAATACCGCGGTCGTTCACGATGTTCGTCTTCACCACTTTGTTGCCGTTGGCCTCCATAATCTGAGCCAGCGACCAACCCAGCAGGTTGTTGCGCACATGACCCAGGTGCAGGGGCTTGTTGGTGTTGGGGGAAGAATATTCAATCATCACGAGGGGAGAATCCTCGTGCACAGGTTTCATGCCGAAGCGGTCGTCCTGATCCATAGCCTGCAGCAATGAGAGCCATGCGCCCTCGCCAATACTCAGGTTCAGGAATCCCTTGACGACGTTAAACTTACTGATAGCGGTACAGTTGGCAACCAGATACTCGCCTATCTCCTGTGCCGTCTGCTCAGGGCTCTTCTTAGCCGCCTTAACGAACGGGAAAACCACTAATGTCAAGTTACCCTCAAACTCACTTCTTGTCTTCTGCAACTGCAGCATTTTTTCGTTGGCGTCCATGCCATAGAGTGCCTTCACGGCCTCACCTGCTGCCTTGCTAATCAATGCTTCAATATTCATATCTTTCCAATTTTGGGCGCAAAATTACCAAAAAAAAATGAGCTGACCAAATGTCAGCCCACCTTTTTTATTCGTACGCGTTATTGCAACGGCGTCAACGGATAGACGATATTCACGATGAAGATATTCGCGGCGAGGATGATGATGTTCATCAACAGACCGATACGCAGGAAGTCGCTGAAACGGTATCCGCCAGGGCCATAAACCAGCATGTGAGTGGGTGAACCGATGGGCGTGGCGAAACTGCTGCTCACACTGATCATCAAAGCAATGAGGAAGGTATAAGGTTCGTACCCCAGCTTCTCGGCAGCCTCATACATAATGGGGAAGAACATTGCTCCCGCTGCCGTGTTTGAGATGAATTCCGTGATAAACGTTCCCACAAAACAAACGGCCGTCATCACGATAATCGGATTGCTGCCGCAGACGTCGAGAATACCTGATGCCAAATGTTCGGCAATGCCCGTCTTCTGGATAGCCAGTCCGAGAGAGATACTGCCCGCAAACACCATGATGATTTCCCAGTTGATAGCCTTCATGGCCTGTTCCATGTTGCAACAGCGGCACAGCAACATGGCGGCAGCAGCAAGGAAGGCACACTGCAACAGCGGCAGGACACCCAGTGCCGACAGTGTCACCATCGCTATCATGATAACCGTCGAGACGAGTGTTCCTACACCCATGTTCGGTATGTCATCTGAGTCGAAGAAATGGAGGTCGTTCTTCAGGGATGAGGTGTCAACCTTGATGTGACTTGGATATACTAACAGCAGCGTATCACCTGCCTGCAATACTACCTTGCGCGGCGCCTCGTTGATGCGACTGCCGCGACGGGCGATTGCGGCAACCATCAGATTGTTGTCCTTCTCGAAAGTTGTCTCGGCGATGCAACGGCCGATGAGACTGCTGCCAAAAGTGACGAATGCCGTGCGTACCTTGCCGTTCATGTCCACCTCGTTTATGGAGAAGACATGATGGTCGGCGGTAACCAACTGGTGGTCCATTGCCATCTCGTACAGCTCATCTATCTGTCCGGCATACACCAAGTGGTCGCCACCCATTAGGGGTTCATCCTCGGTAATGGGCGACGGAATATCATCGAAATGAAACATCTTTATCAGGCTGCCGCCCTTGATATGATAAAGCCCGGCCTCTTCCAGTGTCTTGCCGATGAACGGATTGTCCGACGGCACCCGCAACTCGACGGTATAATCGCCCGTCGATTCGAAGTCCGACTCAGGAGCCTTCCTGTCAGGTAACAGCCGCTTCATGGCAATAATCGACAGTACACCCACCGCCAGACAAAACAGTCCGGGAATGGTCGTCGCCAACACGTTCATCGCCGTACCCGTCATATCGGAATAGAGCCCGCTGATAATCAGGTTCGGCGGTGTACCAATCAGCGTACACACACCACCCATACCCGAGGCATAGCTCAGCGGAATCAGCAGCTTCGACGGTGAAATACCCAGTTTCTTCGACCACATCTTCACGATGTTTACAAACATTGCCACCACCGTTGTGTTGCTCAAAAACGAACTCAATCCCGCCACTGGCAGCATCAGTCTCACTACCGCTTTGCCGTAGCTGTCGGGCTGTCCTAACAAGTTGCGCACAATCCATTGCAACACACCCGTATGCGTCAGTCCTGCCACCACGACGAACAATACACCGATGACCACCACCGATGTCGAACTGAACCCCGAGAAGGCCTCTTTTGCGTCGAGCACGCCTGTGACAAACAATATGCCGACCGCACCCATAAACACTACGTCGGTGCGTAACTTTGTAAACAGTAGGATGCTAAACATCCCCAGCACCGTCACAATGGTAATCCAAGCATACAGGCCAAAGCCCAGAAACAAATCTGTTTCCATGACAATCCTTTTATTTTTTAATCGAATATAACTTAGCCACTAACGCACCGCTGATGTTGTGCCACACGCTGAATACGGCTCCAGGAATGGTGGCTAACGGATAGGCAGCGAAATGCAATACGGCCAGCGACGAAGCGAGCCCCGAGTTCTGCATGCCCACCTCGATGCTGAGCGCCACACATTTGGGTTTCTGCAGGTGGAGCAGCCGGCCCACAATGAAGCCGATAGTCAGTCCGAGCAGGTTATGAATGATGACTACTGCCACCACCATCAGACCTGCTGTCAGCAGTCGATCAGCATTGTGTGATACGACGATGCCTACCACCAGTGCTATTACTACCGACGAGAACGCGGGCAGATAGGGTGTCACGCGTTTGGTCACCCCGGGCAGGAACCGCTGACAAAGCAGTCCACATATGATAGGCGCAATGACGACATACACGATACTCATGAGCATCCCCATCGTATCTACATCGACCATCGTACCTGCCAACATCCACACCAGCAGGGGCGTCAGCAACGGAGCCAACAGTGTCGAGGCGGCAGTCATACCCACCGACAGCGCTAGGTCGCCCTTGGCCAAGTAGGTGATGACGTTCGACGCCGTGCCACCAGGGCAACAGCCCACCAGAATTACGCCGATGGCCAGTTCCTTTGGCAATGCGAAGGACCACGTCAGTCCTATAGCCAACAGCGGCATCACCGTAAACTGTGTCAGACAACCGATGAGTATATCCTTGGGGCGGCTCAGTACAATCTTAAAATCCTGTGGCGAAAGTGTCAGTCCCATGCCGAACATGATGACACCCAGCATCGGATTGATGGCCCATGTGTCAATCCATACAAACGATGCCGGAACCACCAGTGCCAGTGCTGCCACCAGCAGCACCATTGCTCCCATCCATCGGGCTATGAAATCACATACTTTCTTCATTATTCTTTATACTGTTCGAGTTTGTTCAGACAGTAGCGGCGAACGTCGGCCCAATGGTAGTAGGGGGCGGAATGGGTAGGGATGGGGAGCTTGGCTTCCTGTTCGTTGAGGAGGACCTTGACGAGGACATCCTTGTCCTTGGGTCTGCTGCGATAGAAGATGAACTGTACGTTGGCACCCATGGGGAAGACGCTAGAGCACCACCAGCCGCGCCTTTCAAGTTCGTCAAGGTTGCCGGTGGAGAGGTCGTAGCCATTGATGCCGATGAGACATACCAGCGGCAGGATGACGGTCTCGTGGCCGAAGCGCAGTTGTGCTCCGGGACGGTCGAGGCGGATGCAACTGTCAGCGTCGGCAATGAGCTGTCGCAGGAGGTGTCGCTGAGTATAGGGCTGCCGACCGCCGTTGAGTTTGCAGGCTCCGTGCTGGATGTACCAGAGGGCGTTGTCAATCTGCCACATGCGATAGAGCTCTTCGGTCTGAAAGAGACTCAGCAGGAAGGTCTCGGTCTTCATGTGGGTATTGAGGATAAAGAGTCCCATCTTCATAAGGTAGTAGTTGAAGAATGTCTCGTCGACGATTTCCTTGACGATGTCGGGATTCTTGAAGATCATCTCCATCAGACGGCTGTTACCCGTTCGCGGAGCGACGTAGGCGTCGTAGGCCTTGCGAGCTTCGGGGGTCATATAGCCCTTGCGTAGCACGGGATCCTGGAAGTTCATATAGTGCTGCATGCGCTTGGTAGACTCCATGGTGATGTGCAACTGGGGGTTAATCCGGGCCAGTTCCATGAGGGCATAGCTCATCGATATCATACAGCGGGGAACGATGGTGCTGCGGGCACTGACATTGGCGGCACCCTCGAACACTTCTGGGAAACGCTCAATCATGCGACGGGCAATCTGGCGGTGCTGCTGGGCTCCGATGTAGGTCAGTTCGCCCCAGCGGTCCTCGGAGTCGCCCATGATGGCTTTCATCTCCTGTAGCACCTTCTTGCCGATAGGTGTGAGTTCGTCGACACTTTCAGCCTGCAGCATCATCTTGTAGGGCATGTCATAGCCCGTACGGTTGCTGATGTATCGTGAACCGTGACGACCGTAGTGGGAGATGTAGAACGGCTTCTTGCCTGCTGGTGCAGGAGTCAGATTGTTGGGAACGCTATCGGGATAGATGTCGTAGTTACACGAGGAATAGGCAGGGTGTTGCCGGATAATTTCCATCACGGGCTGGGCAACAATTGATAATTGACAATTGAAAATTGAGAATTGGAGGAGGATGAAGAGTATTGCGAATCGTCTCATAGCGTTATCGGGTTTTGTCGAGTTCGTCTTGGCGGGCTTTCTCATAGCGGTAGAGCTTACGCAGATAGTAACGTTTTACGTCGTTCCAGTGGTAGTAGGGTGCACAGTCGCTCTTGAAGGGCAGACGGGCTTCGTGACCGTTGAATATAACCTTGATGAGTGGGTCGTCGTCGTTCTTGTCGCGGCGGTAGTGGATCATCATGATGCTGCCGCCCGGCGGTGCGATGTTGTTGTCGAGCCATCCGAGAGCTTCAAGACTGTCGAGGTTGGCGGTGGCCACGCCGCAATTGTCGAGCTCCATGAGACTGGCCATGGCGAGCATTACGCCCTGATTGGTGTAGCGCAGGTTGAACACGGGGTAGTCGTTCTTCATAATGCTGTCGCCCATGTGCATCATGTTCCACACCGGTTCACGCTGGATGTAGGGCTGATGACCGCCGTTGAGCGTGCAGTTGCCGTAGCAGATGTAGTTCCAGGCATTCTGTCGGCGCAGGTGGCGTTGCATCTCGTCGGCTTCGAAGAGGTCGTCGAGGGTCATCGTCTTGCCGAGTTCCGTCTGGCGGATATTCTGCGAGAGGATGTAGAGCTGCTGACTCAATGCGGGGGCGTCGATGTTGGCGACGACGTAGTTCTGGTCGTTGAACAATGCGCGCATCAGTCGCCCCGCCCCGCTATTAAGGATGGTGAAGCGGTTGTAGCGTTCCTTCGTCAGCGAGTCTTCGCGCTCGGCAAGGAGGTCCTTGTCCTGTGCGTTGAGCCAGGGTTGGTTTTTGTGCGACGCCTTCACGCTGATACGGTCGGAACGGAAGTGACGGGCCATCTCCACACCTACCTCGTTGGCCATCTGGATGCAGTGGTTCTGCATGATGCTACGGATGTCGACATAGGTGTCGGGAGTGAACATCGTCGGAAACTGCATGACGAGCTGTTGCACCTGTGCGCGCATCATCTTGCCGCCCTCGGCAGTCATCTCGCCCTCACGACCTTTGGCTTCCTGGCACAACAGGTCGAGGCGGTGCAGAATGTCGCGTCCCAGCTTGGTCAGTTTGCCTTGTTTGTCGGCTTTGGCAAAGATGGTGTACGGTCCCTCGTAATCCTTGGGATTCAACAGATAATGGCCTGTGGCACAGCCATAGTGATTGACGTAAAACGGTTGTTTGCCTCCAGGCACAGGTGTCTCTCTCTGTCCTTGTATGGCGACAGAGACCAGCACGGCCAAAACGGCCAACAAACATCTCATTCGTAGGTGGTTGTCAGATTTCATAACTGTTATTCGTAATTTGTGTGCAAAGATAGTACAAATCGAATGAAAAACCAAATTTATTTGGATTTTTCTGAGATGTAGTCTATTTTTTCCGAGGGAAAAAGTTACGAATAAGTGAGCAAAGAACCAAAGGTTTTTTCTCTTTTTTTATCCTTGCATTATAGCCGCCCCTTATCAAGGGGCTCTAAATCTTTGTTCTTTCGAGCGAAAGTGCCTTCTCGCGAAGCGAAAAGTTACGAATAAGTGAGTCTTTGATCGCGCTTGACGGTTTTCGCCTGCGACTTCCACTTGAAGTAACCGGCAATGGCGATAGCGACGTAAAGTCCGTAGAGCAAGGCCTTGAAGGGGATGCCCTTATTGATGTAAAGCCCACAGCACACCGCATCGACGACAATCCAAAACAGCCATTGCTCGACGAATTTCCGTGCCAGTGCCCAGAGGGCGACTATCGAGAGGGCGTTGGTGAACGAGTCAAGCACGGGTACGGTAGAATTGGTCCACGTCACTAAGACGTAGTAGGTGGCTCCCCATGCCGCAAAGAAGAACATGATGGCGGGCAGGTACTTGTCGCGCGGCATGAAGATAATGGGCAGCGATTCGTGTTTCTTGCGCGTCTTTCGGAACCGCCACACGTAGAAGCCGTAGAGTGCCGCAAAGGTGTAGTAGCACGCCATTCCTGCGTCGCCGTAGAGTCCGTGACTCCAGTAGAGCCAGACATCCAATGCCGGCATCACGACGCCTACCACCCACAGGGCGATATGAGCACGATACTCGAGCCAGATATATATCAGTCCGAGTATCGTGGTAAACAGGTCGAGCCAATGAGATTGCAAGAAATCTGCCATATATAGTCCGTATTAGTCCGCGTAAGTCCGCTGCTAAAAGCGAAGCGTAATATTTCCCATCATGCTGAAGCCGGCTGCCGGCATGTAACCAATTTGGTAGTAACGGTTGTCGTTGGGGTGTGAACCGCTGAGGATAGCCGAGTAAACCCAACCGCCTGCGACATAGTGATGGTCGAAGACATTGTTCAGCGACAGCCCGATGACCGCCTCCTTAAAAAACTTTAAACTTTCAACTTTCAACTTTTCACTTTTCAACGTATAGCTGATGTTTACGTTCGAAACGCTGAACGACGGCAGTGAACGGTCCTTGCACTCGGTATTGTCAAGATACTGGCGCGAAACGAAGTTGGTGTGCCACGTGGCCTGGATGCCGCGCCAATGGAAGTTGACGAAACCATTGAGCAGCGTCGATGGTGAAAAGGCCAGCGTCGAATTGTCGTAGTGGATGGTCTCGAAGTCGCCCCAGTCCACCTGCACCTTCTCATCGAAATCCTTGATGCGGTTCTTGCTAAAGGCTGCGTTACCCTCGATGGTGAGCCAATTGGTTACATCGACGCCTGCCTGCAGCTCTACGCCCAGGCGGTAGGAGTCCTTGATGTTGGTGGTCAGGTTCTCACCGATTTCCGTTACCTCTCCCGTCTGTACGAACTGGTCGGTATAGTTCATGAAGTAGCCGTTGATGCCAAAGCGCCAATTGTCGGCATTTAGTGTGTACCCTAACTCGTAGTCCGTCAGCTTCTCGGCATTGGGGGCAGGGTAGGTGAAGTTATCCGTAAAATTGTTACGCTCCGGTTCACGATGGCTGATGGCCACAGAACCATAGACGCGATGCGGACCACTATGCCACGAGAATCCTGCTTTCGGATTGAAGAAGTGGTAGTGCTTGTCAATATCCAACATGTGCTTGTGGATGACACCGTTGTCGTCGGTATAGTACTTGTCGTTATAGCCGCTGGTCTGGAAACCTACGTGGCGGTATTGCACGTCGGCAAAGACCGTCCACATCTTATTAATATGGTAGGCCGCCTTCAGGAAGATGTTGCCGTCCTGCTTGTGGGCTGGCGAGTCGTAGTACTTGTATCTGCCGTCCTGAAGCAGCAAGTCACTCAGCTCGCCGTTCTCGATGTATGTCAGATATCCGAAGTGGTAGCCGTCGTAGTTCTGCACGGACAGTCCGCCGATGACATCCCAACTGTCGTCCTTGTAGTTAGCATTCCACACGAGACCATAGGTGTGCTGTTCCAGTCCTTTTTTACGCACAAAGTCCATCTTCTTATGCTTCTTGCCATTGCTGTCGATGAAGTTCTCCAGTCCGTATTTCGCCAGTTTGTTCTTGTAGCGGAACTCCTCGTAGTAGCCGTAGCCGTAGGTGTAGTGCAGCGAGGCTGATGTGGACCAGTGCTCGTTGATGTCCCAAGCCGCAGACAGGATGTTGTGGTTCTGCCAGAAGTTGTCGGTGGTTTTGTCCCACAGGCTGCCGTCGGCAAACATGTAGCGCTCCGTCTGATAGCTACCGTCAGCATTCCGAACGAAAAGACCGTTCTCGTCAGTAACCAGATTCTCGTAGAGTGAGTTGTATTTGCCCAAACCGACATTGCGCAGGTCGTCGTAGTCCTTGATACCCGTTGCTGTGCTGTACGTCCACGAACCGTCGTCGTAGCAGCCATCCATCAGGCTGTAGTCGTTGTTACCGGCCGTCACACCGTTCCATGCTTGACCCGTGCGCTCGAAGTTGCCGATATTCTTGTATCGGACAACTAAATTATCTGATGCCAGATAGGTCAGACCACCGTAGTACGAACCGCTGCGGGCACTGGTGCCGTGCAGATAGCCGTCGGTGCCTGTGGCGTGGTAGGCACCGTCCAGGATGAGGTGCTTCCACAGCAGGCCTGTGGAAAGTTTGCCGCCCACGTTGTAGGTGTTCAGCGAACCATACGATGCCGACACCTCCAATGTGGGCGTCTGTGAAGGTGTGGCACTGGCCAGTGCTACGGTACCGCCGAAGGCTCCGTCACCATTGGTTGACGAACCCACACCGCGCTGTATCTGTGCGGAACCCAGCAGCGATGCGTAGGAGTTCATGTTGGCCCAGAACACGCACTGGTCTTCCGGTGAATTCAAGGGCACGCCGTCCAGCGTCACGTTGATGCGGGAGTCACCGGCACCGCGAATGCGCATGTGTGTCGTGCCGATACCCAGTCCACTCTCGCCCCATGCCATCACACCTGGCGTCTGCGAAAACAACATGGGCAGTTCCTGTCCGGTCTTCGAAAAATCGCCTAATTCGGCCTTCTTGATGTTCGTTACGGCAAATGGTGCATTCTTCTGCGCCCGAACGCCTTTCACTACTACCTCTTGCAGATGCTCTACCTCAGTCGAGTCATACAGTGCCTTTGTGTTTTGTGCATTCGCTGCAGCTGTTGCAACAAATGCTGCCATCACTAAAAACTTCTTCATTGTCTTTTTACCTTATTTATTCGTTAATACATTAAATAAGGGGTTGTTTTTGTGTACTCATCATCCCTGCGTCGGCATTGTCCGTATCAGGTTCCGAGGGTATCATCTCAGCCCACACCCGTGAGCACCCCTTGATAGTTTTTTTAAAATCGGGTGCAAAGTTACGAATAAGTGAGCAAAATGCAAAATAAATCAGCATTTATTTTCATTTCCGAACGAAAGTAACTTCTCGCGAAGCGAAAAGGTACACTTATTTTTGGAAAAAAACAAATAAAAGATATGATTTCTTTGTTTTTTCAGAATTTATTTCTACCTTTGCCCACATGGACGCTAACACAAAACAACAAACCGAACAAACGGGGCGGATGACCATTTGGTCGCTGCTGAAGAAGATCCTGCCCTTTGTGCTGCCCTACAGGTGGCTCATCACGCTGACACTGGTGCTGACGCTCGTCGGGTCGCTGATGGCACAGGTGAATGCCGTGGTGCTCGACAAGGCCGTGGATGCCATCAAACAATGATTCACTATAACTCATAACAATATCACTATGAAGAAGACTGTTTTTTCCTTGCTGCTCATGGCGCTGATGTGCCTGACGATGACGGCAGCGGACGTACAGGGGCAGCCGCTCCTGAAGACCCATGTGGAGACGGGCGACGTACAGGGGGTACTCGAAGGTTCGCTCGCAGTGTATAAGGCCATTCCCTATGCCGCACCGCCTGTCGGCGACCTGCGCTGGCGCGCCCCGCAGCCTGCCAAGTCGTGGGAGGGTGTCCGCGTGTGCGACAAGTTCGGACCGCTACCCCCACAACCTACGCGTGAGGGTCGTACCGCCGACATGATGAGTGAGGACTGCCTCTATCTGGGCATTGCCACGCCTGCCACGAGCACCAGCGACATGCTGCCCGTGATGGTATGGATTCACGGTGGCGGATTCCAGACGGAATGGTATGGCGGCGACCTGTGGAGCCATCTGGCCATGCGTGGCGTCGTCATTGTCAGCATCGAATACCGTACCGGTGCCCTGGGATTCATGGCACATCCGGAACTGACGAAGGAGTCGCCCGACGGACATTCCGGCAACTACGGACTCCTCGACCAGATCTACGCCCTGCAGTGGGTACAGCGTAACATCCGCAATTTCGGCGGCGACCCGTCGAAGGTCACCATCTTCGGCGAATCGGCCGGTGCCATCAGTTGTAGCATGCTCTGTGGCTCACCATTGGCCAAAGGCCTGTTCCGTGCGTGCATCAGCCATAGCGGCGGTTCGTTTGCACCTTGGACTGACCAACCGCGTTCGCTGGGTCTCGACGCCTCGCAGAAGGGTGCCGAAGCGCAGGGCTTGGCCTTCCAGAAACATCTGAAGAAAAAGAACCTCAAGCAGTTGCGCAAGATGGATGCCATGGCGCTGTGCGACGGTAATGTGGGCTTTGCAGGCTTCTGGCCCTGTGTCGACGGCTACGTCATCTGCGACGACCAGTACCGCCTCTACGAGCGTGGCGAATACAATGATGTGCCCGTCATCGTGATGACCAACAGCGACGAGGGTGCCCTCTTTGCACCCCGCGACATCACCGTCGAGAACTACCAGAAGACCGTCAAGAGCATCTTCGGCGACTGGGCCGACGAGGCGCTGCGTGTCTATCCCGGCAATACCGATGATGAGGCTTGGCACGGCTTTGGCGACGCTTTCCGCGATATGGGTTTTGCGTGGCCGTCGTTTGCCTGGGTAAGCCTGCAGGCCAAGACGGGCAAAAGCCCTGTCTATGCGGCCTATTTGGCTCAGCCTTCCAAGATGAGCTTCTCGCAGGATCCCCGTCGTCGCGGTGTGGCCCATGCCGACGATATCATGTATCTCAACGGCCATTTCCTGACACAGGCCGACCAGTATCCTGCTGAGGCTGCCGTCGCCGAAATCCTCCAGCAATACTGGGTGAACTTCGCCAAGACGCTCAATCCCAATGGCAAGGGACTGCCTTACTGGCCTACGTTCAACGACACGAAACCCACCACCATGCAGTTCTCCAACGGTGCTTCGCTCATCACGGTGCCCAACCGCGAGCAGATCGACTTCGTCGACCGCTACTACCGCGCCAAGCGCGACGAGACCGAAAACGCCCGGAAATGACCGAGTGACCAAAATGACCGATTCTTCGGAATGCCTTTATTTAGGGCTATTCCCAGAGATGACAAATTCCACGTTATGCTTTATAACGTGGAATTTTAGTTGATTTATAGTCCATTTTCGGGGTTATTTTGAGACAAATAGTGCTCTTTTCTCGAAATCTTGTAGCGTTACGCCCTTCTTGAACACTCCCCGCTTCATCCATTTGCGGAGTTCGCCCTTGGCAACCATTGTTGGCTTGCCTTCGAGGATAATCACTAAATACTTGCGGCCGTCGGCCTCGTGCGCCCTAATGGCGGCTTTAATGGCAATATACTTGCGCCATTGGAAAATGATTCTTCTAATAATTTTCATGCGTCAATAAATAATAGTTTAACTCTAATTGGTGAATTCTCAAATGTGATTTCGGGATAGACGGAATCGTTTATTTGGAACATGTCACCCGACGCGCTGCAACTGAACATCCCACCGCCTTTAACTGGCTTTGTAGTGTAAATCCAAAGGGAGCCATCATCGTCGCGTGCTACCCACACGGACGGCAGTTTGTCCCAGTTGCGCCAATAGGCTGCACGTATAGCTTTCCTTGCTGCATCTATACGCTTTCGCTCTTCCTCTTCGCGTTCTCGTTCTATCTCATTGACGAAATCGTTAAACGTGGGTTCGTTTACGTTCTTGAACTGGGGAGCAGGCTTATTTTTTTTCTCCATTGTCGTCGGTCTTGATGTTCTTCCTTTCATATTTTTTCCAATATGGCGTCCATTTTCCTGCGCAAGTCATTATCGTTTTGCAGGAGTTAGATAGGGGCACCCAAAACCTAATATGTAAGCGATTCAAGGGGTAAGCCGTGACATCATATCTTTTAGCCCCTAACAATTGCAACATGTAATCCATTTCTTCACCTTGGAAGCCTAACTTAATTTCCAGTATAACTACTGCACCTTCAATCAATTCAGGCTCGTCACGGTTGAGCCATTCACGGTACGAAAATAGTGATTTGCCAAACAACATCTTGATTTCGTTCGCATAAATTGAATCCAACCAAAGGCACAGGTCTTTATATGCCTTTTCGTGTGCCAGAATTCTATCCTTAATTTCTTGTTTCATATCTTTTTACTTTTTACGTTGTTAAACAATTATCCCCACTTATGCCTGGCTATAAGCCTCTCTGATTTTGAATGCATCCTCTATCTCAAGATGTTTGTAGTCCTTATCCGTTACTCGCTCCGCTAGTAGTTCCTTAAACTCCACATCGTGGATTTCATGATGCAGGTCGGGCGAATATTCGAGAGCCGCCAGGTTCTTGCGCGACCCAAACGCCATCTTATAACCTTCATACATCGGTCTCCAAAGGTCATAATACAGCTTCTGCGGATTATAATACGAACCATTCTCTACCACCGTCATTGCCGATACCAACATCAGCATATCCGGCATATTCCCGAAGTCCATCACGTGGTCCTTTTTCACGTCCATGAAGTTACACACCGAGAAAATGTAAATGGCTGTGTCGTTCTCGTTCTTTGGTGCCCAATGCGAGATAATTTGCTCGATGGTGTTCCACCCGTGTTTCTTGATGTAGTTTTTGAGGATGATGAAGGCAGCACGATAACCATGAGCCATGTCAATAAACTCGCAGAATCGCTTGTCGTACTGCGGCTCACGCAGGCCTTGCCAATTGTCTTTGGTCTGCACGATGTTCAGAGGGTTATTGTTGCGAATCCCCCTCGGCTTTTGTTTTCTTTCTTTTTCCATTTTTTACTTAATTATTTTGTTATTACGTTCATACTCCAGTTGATTCTTAAACATCTCAAATGCGGTTTCAAACGCATCGGAACTGAAGATAGTATTTGTGTACCCATGTGCAGATATTAGGAACTTTCTGAAGAAGTGCTTCGCCTTGGGTTCTTCTAACATGATTAGAATTATTCTATCAGGAAGATTGCGTTTAAAATGGCAGTAATAGATATCTTTTGCCTTTGTAAACGTGCAATGATAAAGCTCTGCTATAATCAGCAACATGTCCACATAACCCTTTGTAGCTATTCCACACATAACTTTTATGACGTGCAGATAACAATCTACCATCGAGTGGAATACATAGCTCGTACCGTCTTCTTTTGGAAGCTCCAGTGGGTTTACTTCCTTGATAATTGAAATGATGAATTTATTACTCTTATTACTTTTCATTTTTCTTAACCTTTCTCCAACGTTTGTTCTTTGTTACTTCCTCGATATGCTTACCTTTCTTCCATTGATAGATAATCATGTTAATACGGGTCTTGATATTTTCACGCTTGCAGACAACATATACGTCATCCTTTGTGAATTCATCCTTCAGTTGGGCAAATACGTCACGTTGAGCGAGATTCTCTGTCGTATTCTCCTCTACGATGTCATTGTATTTCTTACCCCACAGACGTAAAGTGCATTCTATGTCTTGATGCATCCACCATTCAACGAAGTGTATAATGGTTTTCTTTTCCTTCTTACCTACTGTCGGATAGAGTGTCGTACATAGCAATGCCAGACGGAAACCACGCACACCGACACGCCGACGGAACGTGTCACGCGCTCTGTCGTAGGCCAATGCTGCCTGGTCACATTGTTCCTTCTGGAACTTCTCAATGGTCGGCATAATCCACGACATATCCACCTCCTGCTTTTCCTTAATCTGGAAATGCCAGTCGATGTTATCGTCGAATTCCTGCTCCCCCATGGTCTTGGCTTCTTCTATATCTACTTCACAGGGCGACATATAAGTATTGTCATCACATCGCTTGCAATAGTTCTGAATCGTTTTCAGACCTTTTTGATTGATGGGCTTCCAGATGGTGGCAAGTTGGAACTCTTGGTTCTCGATGGTGGTATAACAGCAACGCGTTACAAGACCATTTTCCACATTCTTGAAATAGTTGTTCACCTGTGCCATCGTGCCCGTAATCAGCACATTCCAGTACAGGCGAACCTTACCTCTAAACGTGTTGGCACTCTTAAACTGCTGACCATACTCACCATTGTCCCAGGCCACACGAATCATGTCGCTCTTGTTACCACCAGCGGCCTTCTCACCTTTCGCCCATTCGTCCATCTCTGCGGCGTAGGTAAACATGTGAGCCCCATGATTATCCTGCTGCTTCGTCAGAAACTCCGCCTCGGAATTCTTCGAAGGGATGACACGGATACTCGTGTGCGGCACGTCCGGAGCTTTGTCGTTGGCACCTTTTTTCTGAATGATACGCAAATAGATGTTTTCGCGTAAGCTCTGAACTTGGTCACGAAGAGTGACGTAGTCCATCAGCTTGTCCAACAGTCGCTCCACGAAACCCTTACCAGTTCCCGCTGGCGCATAGATGATAGAGAAAAACGAGCACGTATGCCACCTATCATCATACGGATATTTTGCCTTCACATAGGTTGAAAGGAAACCAAGTATCGCCATCAGCGCATTGATGACCGACAGGTGGAAGTCCTTCGGTGCCGACTTCACGAATTCGCGGAACACAGGTGGCAGCGTCGGCATTTTATCAGGATCCTTTTCCTCGTCGCTCATCATGTATTCCTTCAAGGCATTCGCCTCGCTCTCTTTCGCCACATAGAAACCGTTGTCCTTCAGGAAGAAATAAAACTCCTTATCAATCCTTGAAAGCGTATTGGCCTTTGTGATGCTCACTATCTGGCCCCAGCATTCCTCTGCGCTGTGGCCGAATCTTGGCAGGATGGCAAACAACCACTTCCTGTTGTTCGAGGTGATGTTGCGGAAGTACTTAATCATCTCGTTGTAGTAGTTATGCACTTCGCCCGCATCCGGTGTGCCTCGTTTCTCCACCCATCGGTTCACGATGTTTATCAAGGGCGTTCCGCGAAACTCCATCTGTTCGTACTTCTTTATTTCTTCGTCTGAAAGTTCGGGTACATTGCCACTGATCGTGCGCGATGCTTTCGTCTTCGTCGGTGTTTTTGACGAATCACCATCTTGAATCTCTTCCGCGAAGGCATCGTTAACCAACGACGTGCCAAAATCAGACTCCGTAGAAAGCAATAGCCGCGCACTCTCGAAAAGTATCTCACTAGCTTTAAAAGCAAAACTGACTCTTGCGAAGTCCTTGACCTTTGTGTCGTAGTCTCCATATTCGTCAAAATTAAAGATTTCATTTACTGCATTCATATTCTCTATCAGCGTCGGGTAGCCCTGCGACTTGAAGATAATATGGATACCATGCCCACTTGGGCTGATGTGCGCCAAAAGCACGTTATCCACTATCCAGTCATAGTCCACCTTCATACAGAGGGTATCCCACACCTGTCGGCAATCTTTGTCCTCGGGGATGTGGTCAATATCAATCATAAACAACTGCGTAGGGATCATGGCGTCGTTGGCTCTGTCCCTGACGCTACGGCCTACGAAGTTGATGGAAGGAAGGGATTGCTTCAGCTCCGCATTCCTCGTTTCGCGATAGTCATCAATCTGCTGACACCAATTCTCGTTCTCCAGAATCTGCTTCTTGATGTCGCTCCACTCCATCGGTTCGGGGGTCACGCCTGGACGCAACCCCTTTGCCGTATTCATTGCAAAATAAACATCAAATTTCATACCTCATAAATGCTGCTATAAGTTTATTTACTACGGCTGTGAGATATTTGAGGTAACCCGTGCGCCCTTCCTTCGTCTTAGGTAGTTTGATACTGATCAATACGAAGTTCTTGCTTTCGCTGAGAGCATAGTCCTCTTCCTCACAGATTTTCTTGATGCGGCCGGCTCTTGAGCCCACTGCGGAAGGCCGGAAGTGAATCTCCATATAGTCATTTACCCATGCGTACCCCTTATATGCCTTGCCGGGCACCATGTCCTGTTTCTTTAGCGGCTCATTCATAATTCTCTTCTTTTTACATGATGATTTTAGCCCCTAACGTGTTTACTGCGTAGTTCACTATCTCCGCATGACGTCGACAGTTAGGTCTCTTTACGTGAATAATTTCACTAAGCGTCGAAGGAGACAGGTTGTACTTCATCGTTAGTTTGCTCTTTTGCTCTTTGTCAAGATACAGTTTAGCCATAAGTCAAAAAGCCAGAGGAATAATGTTCTCAACACGTACACGCTGGAAGTAACGCACCACATTGTCCTTAGTTGTGGACCCAGCTTCAAAATAGAGAGATGCCAATACCGGAGTATCGACCTTCAGGTTCATGTCACGCACACGCTGTGCCAAATCGTCGTTGGCCTCGCAGGAGAAACTCTCCTTGCCGTTCTGGAGTACCAGAGATACAGACTTGATCAGCTTCTTTTCGCCCGTACGGGGATTCTGCCAATCGGTTTCGGTGTAGTTACCCACCACCTTCACATACATTTTTTCTACCATAATAATAAAGTATTTAAATTGTTAAACAATATGCGTCATTCTGACGCGTTAATTTCATCTTCTGGAACAATAAAAGAAAACTCTATATGGTCTTTTTTTACATCTAAATATCCTTCCCTTCCCATCTCCTTTGCCCAATCTGCGAACAATTTAGTAGGATAAGCGTCATCTTTTGACATTTCTAATGTAAATAACCATATCGAACAGTCGCCGGTATCCTTGATTGACATTGTCAATATATGGTCGCCCCAATACTCATTGTTTCGGAAGTTAAGGAAAGTAGTGATTAACTCCGCTAAATTTTTGTTCATTACTGCCATAATTTACCACGCTTCTATGTTATATAATTCCTTAAGGCAAGTGCACACTGCCTTGGCTAATTTCTCGCCTACATTTTTTTCTCTCCGAAAATAGTTATAACTATACTCAATCAAAGCTCCTACGGTATTTATTCTTGTTCTTGTCATTACCGTCAACATTCTTTTCCTGTATCCGCTTAGGCCATACCAGTTGTTAAAACCGCGAACCCTTAGATCTTCATTCTTTTCATCACGCTCTTTGCGGTCGTATCTGTCAAGTGCCGCAAACAACATAGTAAGGTTGTCATTATACCAAGGGGAATCTTCGTAGCCGCTACGTTCTGGGACAGGAGAGGTGTCAGGAGCCTTTTCGTCCAATCCAAAAACGAATATTGCGGCTACCTTCGCAGACCTAACAGCCTGCGTTATGTCTTTCTCCCCACTTCCTAAAATGGCCAATGTGGCCTGCTGAATAAATTCAAACTTCGTCATACTATCCAAAAATAATTGATTGTACATACATAACGAACAACACGAAAGCAATCGGTGCTACAACCACCATTGCCAACCCCAACACAATCAAGACGTCCCTAACGACCTCTTTCAGAATCTGTATTTTCTTTGTTTTCATAATCGAGAAATTGATTTTTTCGACTGCGAAATTAGTAAGTGTTTTTGTATTATTCATGGTAAAAGACCAACAAAAAAAGCCTCTCATTCGCGAAGAATGAGAGGAATGAGAAAGAATGAGAAAGAATGAGAAAGAATGAGATTTTAGAATGAGAAGAATGAGATGGTTTACTTCTCTTTATTTCTATGATATGGCATTGTTGGTCCTAATTTGATGCCAATATCAGAACAAGTATTCTTGTCATTCAGATAGTTGGAATCGTTCCATTCCAAATAGCCTTCTGCTGGTATAAACCTGTATTTGTCAGCCATCCCATTGGTAACTCTCTTCATTTCTTTTTCTGAAAGTGCTTCAATAGCCCCCCAAACGATAAGGTTTCTCAAAAATGCTGTATGAGTATTTCGCTTTTTTAAAAGGTTATGGTCGTAGAAAGCAACCTCAATCAGAGCAAGATTAGCTGCACTACCCTTATAGAATTCTTTTACGATAGCAATGGCCTTCTGTTTTGTAAACTCACTCGTAAACTTAAAACACCCCGAGGGCACAACATTGGCTAATCCTTCTATGTCATTTTCACCTTTCTCGCGCATTACTTGGCGCACGGCAATCAGCGTCAGCAGGCGGGTATAGACATCACGTGACAGGGTCGAATAATACAGATGATAGGCAAAACGCTCGGGATTGGCCTCATACAAATATGACAATCCCTCCGGTGCCCGATGCAACAACGCTTCCACGCTTTGCAGGTCATAACCTGCCAATTCGAACATCCGCGGCACATCGCTCTCGGCGACGTCCTGAATGTATTGAGGCAACCACACCCTCCGCCACCACGTCATGTTGTCAATCGAAGCACGACGGACGTAACCGTCCAGCAGCCGGTCGCTCTGCTCACGGATGCCCGCAATCGGCGAATGTTTCATCATATAATATAGCGCCATACACTCATCATAATACTCTGCCGACAGGTCCGACAGCAGGTCTTGCAGCAGGTTCAGCATTCGTGTTTCCAGCCTGTCGTTCCAGCCCTCAGCGTTCAGCAGCTCGTCATGAAGCATATAGATACTGAGGTTCAGGCTCTGACTGTCATTGCTCTGATAAAAATCAGGCAGTCCCCTGGCCCACGACTCATCGATATTGATGTTGCAACGTCCGCTGATGATCAAGTCCGGAGCATCCACAGGCTCAGCAAATATCAGTCCGTAGCGCGTATTGATTCTCTTCACACGCGCCTGCATACATTTCATTTCATGGTCGTTCATCCACTCGCGGACGGCATACGACTGGTACATCCAGATATGCGCCAGAAGCTTCCTGTCCGTCGTTCTCACCTCCACGGCATAATAGTCATAAGTGTTGCGAACCGGCAGCAGCATCACCCTGTCGCTGCCCAATATCCTCACAAGGTCATCATGTTCCAGAGGTTTTCCCGTTTCATAGTATTCACAAAAAACGTCGGCCAAGTCCTTGTAGCGACTCCCGACGATAACCAATTCATTGTCCTCAATTGCGGTTTGATCCATTTCTCTTTTTATTTTTTTGTAGTTTTACGATTAACACTTACAGAATTCACCTACTTTATTGGTAGAAAGCGTGAGGGCGGTAGTATCACGGTTGAATACCCTCCTGAGGCCCTGACAAGACCTTTAGGTAAAGACAACAAGACTTGCCGTCCCACGCTGTATTACCAGCATAGACGTTCGTCTCGTTACGTTACCTTTTATTATAATAGTGAATTTGTCAGAATTCCAGGAGGGTCAAACGTAAACGACGCACTATGGCGATGAATGTTTTGCACTTTCACCTAAGTGCAATATTTTATTTTTGTCCTGCAAAGATAGGACAAAAATACGAAATATACAAATTTTCCGTCCTTATTTTTCTTCTGCTGCCATTGGCATTTCCTTATCCTCTTCCTCCAACTGGGGATATGGAACACTCTTGGCACCATGATCCTGCAACCATATGTGGTTCAGCGTAAACGCCAATGATTCCAAAGTATCTTCTCGCTTTGCTGGTTTCAGTTCACATTCCCATACGGTGATGCAATGCCAGCCCATTTCAGCCAATTTGCGCTGTTCTTCTTTATCACGTTCCTTATTCCTGCGAATCTTCGCCACCCAGAAATCGTGATTCGTTGTTGGTATTTTGCAACAGGCAGAACTCTCCATTGTCTTTGAATCCACAAGATGCCCATGCCAGAAGCATCCGTTGATGAAGATGCAAGTCCTGTATTTCCTTAGTACCAAGTCTGGATGGCCAGGCAGTCGCTTATGATTTAATCGATATCTGAAACCACGTTTCCACAGCCCTTTGCGCACAATCATTTCTGGCTTCGTATTCTTCGAGTGAACAGAAGCCATTGCCTTGTGACGCTGTTGGGGGGTAAGCTTATCCATGCACTTTTCATCAAGGTTTAGACGGTTTTTCTGTTTACTCCATGTGAGCAGAACTTCCCCAGGCGTTTGTCAAACTCTGTCAAAAAGTTATGTATTTCACAAAAATATGGTAAAGCCATACGATTCATAAAAACAAGCCTTGCTTCAACAAGAAATTCTGGATTCGAGTCTACTCCCACTATTATATGTTCTTCTTTGAGGGTGGGATCTGCCAAGTCTACAGACCATACTTCTTTCAGTGCATTTTTAGTGTAGATGTTGTCAGAGAAATGCGAAAAAGGATTTCTAAAAAGGTCTTTCAAGTCCAGAAGTCTGTCTCTTTCTCTTTGATCCAAAATTCCTATTGAGAATAGTTTCTCGATATTGTTATGCAACACTTTCTCACCAAATTGTGCAATGTCTTCTTTATATGATTCATCTGATTCTTTTAACTCTACAAAAACCTTATCTTTGCCAAAATGTAATATCAGAGCCATTTTGCACATGGACTCAAACAGGTAATTTGTCAAGGTCAGTGCAGCATAGTTGTGGCTCAGGTAAAGACAATTGCATATCTCTACCACGATAGGGTGAAGCATTTTTAAATGAGAAAGTCTTTTGAGTTTGAGGTTTGTAAGAAGCATTAAGACGTTCTCGTTTTTTACCTTCTGAGAATTTGCAGCCTTGACGGCCTCTTCTATGACAGACTGCTCCAGTTTTTTACATTTAACCTCGAAGGCATAATGTTTATGAGTCATACGGTTCAATCCCTATAATATCTCTACCCAATCATCAGAGTAGTTTATCTGATTAAGGGTCTCATCCAAATCTAATTTTGGTGGTTCCTTAATTTTGAACTTGTACGCATTCTTAGGTATATGAGTATGAATGGTAAACTGAGAGCCACCTGGTTGCCAAGTAAATTTCTTCTTCCCCGTCTCAACATCAAATCCCTCTAAATTACCATTCTTGTTTATTTTCCATTCGTATGCATTAGGAACAAAACGGGGCGTATCCTCTTCAAAAAGAGAATAAGAAAGAAGATCTTTGCTGCGGACAAGAACAGATGTTCTAAGGGACGTATGGTCTTTATATGCAATGTTTACACGATTGTTCCAAATCTGGAGAACCATGCTACCTGTAAGTTGGGGGTTCTCTCTTGGATTTTCAAGCTTAAAGGAAAAATCAGTTGAATTACGTCCTATAATGAGACGCATGACAGCTTTGGTCGTATGTGGCTTTTCCACTTTAATCGTTTTCATAGACCATGCCATATTGCCAAGCGTAACATCAGTTAAACCAAGGGGAGAATGATGATGTATTGCACCTATTGCTTCTGCAAATACATCTCCCCAATCATCGCCGGACAAATCAGAACGACCAACACACTTTAGGTATATTAGTCGCTTTCCAATATTCCTAATGATTTCTTCTGGAAATTCATTAATTGGATATAATTCTTGGGTAGGAAGGCTATTCGAATCCCTCAACTTTGGACTTTTCATATTCGTTTACGCTTTTCTAAAGAATCTCCACCCATTCGTCGGAATAGTTTATCTGCCTAAGTGTTTCTTCAACATCAAGTTTTGGCGGCTGCTTAATTTTGAACTTTACGGCATTCTGTGGTACACGGGTGTGGATGGTGAACTGAGAGCCGTGAGGCTGCCATGTGAAACGGGTGTCCCCAGTCTCAATGTCGATACCGATGAGATTACCATTGCTGTTTTCCTCCCAACGGTATTGGTTTGCAACGTAACGATGGTTTTCTTCCTCGAAGAGTGTATAAGTCAGCAAATCATTGCTTCTTACCAGGACAGATGTCCGCAGAGGGTTGTAATAGTCTTGGGCAATATTGACACGTTCATTCCAGATGTTTAACACAGCTCGACCTGTTTTCTCAATGTCTTCGTGAGGGTCAGTGATTCCATAAGAGTAATCAGGCGAGCAGCGTCCGCTAATAAGACGGACGGAAGCCTCACTACGATGGGGATTTGTATTTTTTACGGTCTTCATCGACCATGCCATTTTGTCAAACACAACATCTGCAATGCCAACGGGGGATTGAAGATGTTCTCCACCAATGGCCTCGGCAAATACATTACCCCAATCGTCACCAGTAAGGTCTTTATGACCAACACAAAGCATGTAGACGAACTTCTTACCAATCTTCTTGATAATCTCTTCAGGAATTTCGTTGATGGGATACGGCTCACGAGTTAACAACCGCTTTGAATCTCTCAGTTTCGGATGTTCCATATTTTGATTTGTTTTTGATTATTTCGTTTATCTTGTTTGCTACCATGCGTATCATGGGAACGGCAACCGAGTTACCCGTCTGACGGCGAATGTCCTGATGCGAGACGGCAATCTTATATTTCTCAGGAAAACCCTGAAGCCGTAGCAGTTCGCGCGAAGTCGGGCGACGTACGCCATTTACGAGTAGATAATTATAAGAGGCACCCGTCCGAAGGGCGCAGGAATAGTCCAATACACTAATGTTTCCCGCCTTATTCTCGTGCCAAATAGATGGGTAAAAGACGTTCTTTCCTATTGTCTTTTCCTGACGCTTGGCAATGATATGGTCGGAAGCGAAGAGTGATGGGTCAACGTCCTCGTCTGGCTCGAGAATATCGGCAAGGTTATAAGGTGTGTGGGGGATGTCAAACGTGAATGCATCATAATCGTCTTTTTCCAAGAAACCAACGATAATGACACGTTCTCGCTTCTGTGGCAGTCCGAAGTCAAGAGCATTCAGCACTTTCCATTTGACATAGTAGCCCAGATGATCAAGGTGTTCGAGAATCACTTTAAATGTTCGGCCACCATCATGACCAACCAATTGTTTAACGTTCTCTAGTAATATATAGGGCGTTTGGTGATATTTCAGAATGCGCTCTATTTCAAAAAACATTGTGCCACGAGTATCGGCAAAGCCCTGCATCTTGCCCATAATGCTGAACGCCTGACATGGAAATCCGGCCAAAAGAACGTCGTGCTTGGGAATCTTATGAGCAGGTATTTTCGTGATATCTCCATAAGGAACAGTCCCGAAATTGGCAAAGTAAGTCTGGCAAGCTTTCGCGTCCCATTCGCTACTAAAGACACAATGGTAACCCATTTCGTCAAAGGGGATACGGATGCCGCCAATGCCTGCAAACAGGTCAATGAACGTGTGCTCGTAATGCTTGGGACTAGGAAATGGTACTTGGTAGAACTCACGGAAAAGATCAAGCTCCATAGGATTGTCAGCTGCAAAAGCTATATCCTCATCAGTATAGTTTTGTAATTGGTCTTTATGTTCCAAATACTCACGGATAAGGGCCATCATCTCGTTCCGACGTTCCTGAACCTCAATTTGCGTCCCCTCAAAATCAGTATTATGCAGATAGTGGCTCAGTGTCGCTATCTGGTTTTCGTAAGATGTTTCGCCATAAAACTTAAGCCCCTCCTCGGTAATTTCCTCAGGGAAGTCTTGAAGCTTCAAGTTGTCTTCTGTCACTTCTTCAGGTAGTTCTGATAGTTTTATGTCTTTTGTTGCCATTGTTTTATTTTATCTTTAGCCTGCAAAGATAGACATTTTTTTTATTAACTCCAAATTTTCGGGCATAAAAAACCAGAATACACCATCGCCTGAAAGTATTCTTAAGACAAGGAAAATCGTTTCAGGACTCTTCGGTCGCCATGCGGATTTCACTCAGGGAAGTCTTGACGAATGTTATGTGGTGCACAATAGTAAGGCCGTCGTAGTGAAGTCGGAAGCGTTTGAAGCTCCAGACAAGGAGTCTATCAAACAGATTATAAACGATGTGATAGAAAAACTGAGGACATAACCTTGTGAGCTATGTCCTCGTATGGCGGTCAGAAAGGTCCAGCTTGAATATTGCTATAAAAGCAATTATTTCGCGCCCTCTGACGACATTCTGACGCTGCAAAGATACGGAGTTTTTTTGAAACTTCCAAATTTTGGAGCAGCAAATTCAAAGAAAAGCTCAATTTTCTTTGCTGAGTCGCGAGAAACTCGTACCTTTGCAACCAGCATCAAGAGCAGTCATCTTCGGATGGACTCACCAACCGAGTTTTGGAAACCACGGTGGTAAGTATGACAGGTACCAGTCCCTAGTCATATTCTAACTGCAAAATTTTCGAACATAAGAAACATGAGGGACTGGCACCTGTCTCACGGAGAAGTATGAGGTGTGATAGCTAATGTCAGCGAAGAAAGCAATATGAATATTATAGGATATTTCCTACAGCGAATTGATAAATTTGGAAATCTTTTTAAGGCTTGATGTGACAGGGGACCTCATTGTGAGTAGTGGCAGGCGAGTGGTAAAGGGGGATGCAGATATTGCCGTGGTTACCTCTTCAACATTTTCTTCCCGTTCTTGATGATCAAGCCTTTATATTCTTTAGTCACACGCTCGCCTGCCAGATTGTAGGTGGCATTGTCGGTGTCTCTTACCTCTTCCGTCTTGCTTCTTACGTCAACGATACCCGTAGGTGTGGCCTCCGTACTGGCATCGAAGCTGATGACACCGTCTTGCTCCTTGATGTCGAAGAGGTTGATAGCCGCTCCCTTTTCCTTCCATACCTCATTGGTGGATGGCGACAGGTTGGCTGTGCTGATAGGACTGCCGCCCAGCAGTTGCACACACTCCTGTCCTACGAAGTTGTTTGGCTGGTTCTTGATGAATCTCTGGGGGTCGGATGTATCGATGCGCCATACCAGCAGACCATGCCCTGGCAGCGTTCTGTCCCATCCCTCTTTCTGGCGGTTCTCCACATAGAATACCTCCCCTTCCTTTGCCGACTTCACGATATAGGCGGTGTTGTTGGTATGGAAGGGTTTCAGCTTATAGTTGCCAGCCTTGTCCAGTACCGTGATGGTCTCGTCTGCCATTCCCAGCACATGACGCTCGAAGGCGCTGTAGCCCACCGGTGCCAGTCCTTGCTCAAAGTCACAACCGTTATCCATGACATCATAGCCGAGTGGTGTCTCCGTAGCAGGAAGACTGCCATCGGTCTGGTAGTGGTCGGCAAGTCCTAACACATGACTGAACTCATGACACATGGTACCGATGCCGTCAAGATAGGCATGCTTGTCGGCTTCAGCCTCTCTGTCCTGAATCTCCATACCGCAGGCATAGCGTCCGAACTTCTTGCCGTTATACAGGGGGAAGCCATACTTGTCCGACCTGCACTGCGTGTCGGTATCGTTTTCCTTCGTCGAGAAGTCGTCGGCATGGGGCCACATATACTTCGGGTTATTGCCCACCACATAACTGCCATATCCTGCGAAGATGACATATACCATATCGATGAAACCGTCGTTGTTCAGGTCGTAGTTGCTGAAGTCTACCTTGTCCTTTAACTGCTCCATCACCGCCTTCATGATGTTGATGCAATTAGCATCCCATTCCTCTCTTACTTTACCTTTCTCGTCCTTTGGCCAGGGATACAGGCAGGAATAGTCGATGGTGATAGGTCCCACCACGTCGAAGGTAGGGTCGAAGATGCCCATGGAGTTGGCATAGAAATAGTCACGCATACTGCCCCTGATCTCATAGTGATATACTGTCTTCGAAGCATCTTTATAGTTCTTCTCACTGGTCAGCTTCTTATAGAATGCCACCGGGTCATTGATCTTAAACGACCGGTCGTTCCAGTTGCATATCACCACCAGTCCCTTGAAATTCTTATAGTCGACACGCTCAGACAAGGTGCCAGGGGTGATGGCACGGTGCTGCCCACCCTGCAGACTCTCAGGGTTGAGGCGGTACATTTTGCCCACCTGCTTCTTCCATCGCTTGCCGGCTTTCGACATCGGGGCACATACCATCTTCTGAGTACCTTCGAGGAACATCCTCTCCTTGGCAGTGCGCCGGTCGGCATCCTTTGCCACGAACGGTGTTGCCTTCAGGTCACCATCCTCTACCGTGGCGTAGCGGTAGAAACCGTCATCACCCTTGACGACCGTATAGCCGTCTGTGGTGGTCATAAAACTATGGAACTCGTCGCCCTGCATCACCAGTGCTACTGTCGTGCCGTCAGGTTGTTCTACGTCAACTGGTACTTTATATCCTGGGCGTGCCGCCAGCATCACTGTCTGTAGCAGTACCATTGCCCATACTATCAGTCTTTTATTCATGATGTTTATACTTTATTTTCGGCAAAGGTAAGAATATTTTTTGAACTTGCAATATTTTTTTGTGAAAAATACACTTTCTTTGTATCCGTATTTAAAAATATAAGAAGATGAAAAAACTGACATTAGTCGCTTGATGAATGATTATTCACTTGCGAAAGTTCAGTAAAAGTATTATTGGTGCAAAGATACGAATAAGTGAGCAAAGAACCAAAGGATTTTTCTCTTTTTTTTAAATCCCTGCATTGAACAATGTTCGACCTCGAACGCGACTCGGCCATTTATGCAAGCATCATGGCGCTCACTGCTCTCTCGGTTATAGCCGCCCCTTATCATTGCAACGCCACACTCCATACCTTCAGGTTGGAGAAGGGGCTCTAAATCTTTGTTCTTTCGAGCGAGAGATTGCATCGCCACACTCATACCTTTAGGTGTGAGAATCTTCTTCGCCTCGCGAAAAAGATAGGGAATAAAATTGACATAGCAAAATTTTCGAGCAGCGAATTCAAAGAAAAGCTCAATTCTACAAATATATTACCTTGTAAAATGATCACAAGAACCGACCCCGTGATCTTTAAAAAGGAGCATCCGAATGTCGGGTGCTCCTTTTTCTTATGCGCTTTTGCAAGGCGTGACCTTACGCCATCTGGTTCATATTCTCACGCATGTTGGGGATGTAGCCTTCATCGGTTGGGGATTCATTGAGTAGTGGTTGATGCCTTTGCAACTCGACAACCTGCATCGAGGGCTTCATATAAATTTTCTTTTCCATACTGTTTTATTTATTTGATAATGACTTTCTTACCGTTGCTGATATAGAGGCCCTTGACGGGCTGACCCTCTACCCGGCGACCCTGCAGGTCGTAGAGGCGCTCATCGCTGCCGGCAACCCTGACGCTGCCGATACCCGTTGGATCGTCTGAGCTGCCATCTTCGTTCTCGAACCACTCGGAGGGGAAGTCCGTCACCTCCTCGGTTTCCATATCGCCATTCTCCGTCCTGACGAACTTTATCGTATATTCATCGATATTGGTGGGTTCGTCAAAGGAGAAATAGCACCTGAAGGTGTTCACATTACGCTTTTCCCAGTCCTTATAATCGTTGCGGTAGCGGGTAAACTTGCCGCCCTTCAGGCCGTAGGCGTTCTGAGGTACGCCATCGGTAGCGTAGAATCTCTTAAACGTTCCCTTAAACCGTCCTACGACCTTGCTCATCGCGGCATCATAGACCGCGGTGCCCTCCTTCGGCTCGCTGATGATTTCCACGCCCTCGGCACTCAGGCCGAACTCGCCCTTCTTCACCACGATGAGATAAGGCTCGCCCGCACTGAGCGAGGGGAACTCGTTGGTGAAGATAAACTCCTTCTTCTCATTGTCGATCTTGTGCAGTTTATACACATCTGCCTCCTCGGCAGCCACCACGCTCTCAGGCAGACTAAAGTCGTAAGGCAGGCATACCAGCCACGTCTGGCTCTTCCACGTGCCGTCGGCCTGCTTCTTGGCCGAGAGCGTGCGGTTCAGGTTGACGTTCACCGTCTTACCTTTGAACTTGTCGAGGGTGGCCTGATTGTCCTGGCCGTCCTTCAGCTCGATGGTGTAGTAGTGCATGTCGTAGAAGTAATCGACGTAGGAGATGCCGTCATACTCGGCCACAGCGTAGTAGAGCGTGTAGCCGGGTTCCTCCTCGGTGGCAGCCTCCTCGTCGGTCTTCACCTCGGCACTGATGGTGCGCGTGTCGCCGTCGTAGGGGCAGGTGATGGTCAGCTGGCACGACTTCTTGTCGTCGGCCCACTTCCATTCCTCCTGATAGACCTTGCGATAGCGGGTGTAAATCTTCACGTCGCCGTCGACGGCGATCAACTCTCCCGGATGCAGCAGGCTCTCCTCGTCCTCGTCCTGCTGGAGGTAGATGCTGGCGGGCTTCGTCGACGTGCGTGCCCAACCCATGAAGTCGATGCCCTCGGGGGCCTTGTGTTCGGGCAGGCTGAATAACCTGCCTGTGGTCACGCGGAAGTCCATACCGTCCGTGAAGGCAGCGTCCTTTGCATCCTTGGGCCAGTTGAGCGTGACATGCGATACGGCCTTCACCTCCTTCTGCTTGCCGCAGACGCAAGTGCCGTCGACGTACTGGTGCGTCTCCTGAATGGGCTGTGCGCAGTAGGGGCAGTGCTTCTCGTGGAAGTCGGCACTGATTCCCTCATTGGGCGACATTGTGTAGGTGAATGACGCCCCCGTGTGCTGGCAGGGCTCTATGCGGCAGAAGTTGTACCAACGGCAGTCGGCCACGCGACCTTGCGTGCCCGAGGGGCTGCCGGCTTCCGACTCCTTGGCGGCCGACACCACGCACATGTGGTCGGACAGTTCGAGTTTGCCGCTCACATAGTTCTTGTTGCCATAACCGCTGAATCCGTCAGCATCGCCCGGACCGATGGCCGAGCCGCCGTAGCGCTTCGTGGCGTCGCAGTCGTTGCCGGCAATGGCCGTCACGCGGGCATTGCCCGTGATTCTGACGTTCGTGCCAGCCATGTCGTCACCGCCGCCGATGCCGGCGCCGTAGCTTGTGCCTACCGCACGCACCTCGGCGTTGCCGCCGATGGTGATCAGTCCGTATCCTGTTTTATCTCTCATGGAAGGAGCACAAAAATACACGTCTGCTTCGCCCGCACCGATACCGGCACCGTCCTCACCTCCGGTAGCCGTGACCACACCACCCTCGATGTTGATGATTATTCTCAGTATTGATAAAAATGACGGATCTATCTTGCCAAGACCAATGCCTGAGCCATAATCGCCACCAGTGGCAGTGACATTACCACCATAAATGTTGATTCTTGACTCTGGATCTTTTCCCTTATATAGCTTCCAGCCGCGGCCAATGCCTATACCCGCACAATATTTTCCGCCTGTGGCATTGATGGTTCCACCATAAATTGTGATATTCGTATGCAAAATCTCACGTTCATTCCGGCCACCAGCGCCTATACCAGAAGAATGCTCGCAACCTTTCGCCGTAATATTGCCTCCATGAATGACGATGGGTCCTGATGATTTCTCTTTACTGCCACCGATGCCCGCCGATTTGTTTTCAGCACATTCTGCGATAAGTTTGCCATTATCGCCCTGCTGCCCGTGCAGGTGCAGTTCGGCATTGTCCGATTCATTTACCTGCAGGCCATTCTTCAGCGTGAGCGTCACGCCGTCGGGGATTACCAGGTGTACCTTGCCCTTGGCGATGAGACGGCGGTTGCTGAAGGTCTTGTCCTGCTTGACGTAGTACCATTTCTCTCCCTGGCTGCCGTCCATCGTGGGCCAGCCGGAGTCGCTCCAGCCGGAGATGTCCTCACAGTCGTGGGTCTCGGTCTTGACAATCACCTGCTTCTCGGTGTCGTTCCATGAGCGAACCACCACGCTGATGTTGTCAGCCACAGCTGTGCCGCCCGTCCCGAGCAGCAGAGCCAGCATTACTAAATTTTTTTCATGTTCATATCGTGTTAATTATCCGTTTCGCGCTGCAAAGGTACGAATTATTTTGCAAACCGCAAAGATTTATTCCAATTAAGGATGATGGGGGTCGGTTCTACTGATCACTTTTTGAAGTTTCTGTATTACACATCGTTCTTAACTCCCCATGATCTAAATTTTCGAGCAGCGAATGCAATAAATGCTTGCATTTCGATTCTTTTACCTAAAGGTGAAAAGTGTGGCGTTGCAATGCTGAGTCGTGAGAAAATTCGCCTAAAGGTCAAATTTTGGGGCATAAAAAAACCTCCACGAATCTCACGACCGGTGGAGGATTTTACCGAAAAATTTCGGCGATAGCAAAGAAAAACGCTAAAAGTCTCAAAAAACATAAATAATATTAAAGGGATTTTACAGTCGTTAACATTTCGGGGTTCAAATTTGTCAATTTTGTCAATCGTCAATTCCCAGGTGTTTGCACGGGGGCCAATATATGTATAAGGGGGGTTACTTAAATATATTTTTAAATACCTATTTATATTTACATACATTATTATAAAAGGGATTTTCTCTGGAAAATGCCCAGAAATTGACGATTGACAAAATTGACAAATTCAAAAAGCGTATAAAAATTTCGGCAAAAAGCGTTCTACGGTCAAAAACCGAAAAAACGATATTCCCGAAAATCCATTGCCGTTCCAAAAATTCTTCATACTTTTGCACCGTCAAGCGCTGACAAGGGTTGCTCCGGCTCCCCTCAAGGGTTGCTCTAAGGATGCTCCCAATTTCTACGGATAATAGGAGGTTAAGCAAAGCGAGACCGAATATTTTTCCAATGTTTAACAATTTAAATTTTTACAACTATGTCAAAAGTAGGTTTTTGGCTTAAAGGTTCCACTGGTAAGCTCGCCGGAACTACCCTTTACAAGGGCGCAAATGGCGAAACCATTCAGCGCGAAATCGTCAGCCCGTCGAATCCTAAGACGTTGGCTCAGAACATTCAGCGCGTAGTTATGAGCACCGTTGGTGCTGCGTACTCAGTCATGAAGGCCATCTGTGACCACTCCTTCGAGGGTGTCAAGAAAGGTCAGGAGACCATGTCCCTCTTCATGTCTGAAAATATTCAGAAGTGCCGTGCGGCCATCGAAGAGATGCAGGCGCAGGGCGTCAGCTTCGTGAATATGTACTCTTTTGTGCCCGTAGGCATGAAGCATGCATTTGCTCCTAACCAGTACTTGGTTGCCATGGGTTCTCTGCCTCAGGTGAAGACCGTTTGGATTGAAGATGGCACCAGCCACATCGTATATCCTACGGTGCAGTCGGTTGTCACCAACACGTATGAAGAGGTAATCAACAAGCTCGGATTGAAGCGCGGTGACCAGTTGACTTTCTGTACCGTCAAGCAGGGTGCGACGATTCAGGAGACCCAGTTCAACTACGCTCGCGTCATCCTTGACCCGACGGATGAGAACTTCATGCCTCTGCCTCTGTCAACTGCATTCCTCGACGAGAACGGATACGTGAACAAGCCCAGCGTACGCAACGAAGGTAAGTTCAAGTTCCTTATCAACGCCAGCGGACTGCGTTACTGGTTCGAGGACCTCTACACCACCGAGGAGGACGCCGTGGCTGCATTCGTCATTGTATCACGCAAGGAGGGTGACACTTGGAAGCGTTCGACAACGTACGTCGCATATCCCGGTGAGACCTCAGGCGCTTACAGCATGCAGGCCTGCCTTGACATGATCAGCAATGGCGCACAGCACAACATCTACGCAGGTTCAGACCAGTATCTGAACAATGCCGGTGAGGGTGGCGGTCAGGCCGCATCTGACGGACAGCAGAGCGGTGGCGGCAGCAGCTCTGGCGGCAGCACTCCTGCGCAGACCTTCGCTATCAGCTCGGCAACCGTAAACGGTAGCACCATGACGGTCGGAACATCCAAGGGCATCATGTGCGCAGAGGGTGAGACCACCGAGGATTTGGACATCCGCATAGCCTTCTCGAACGTCGGCGACGCAACTGCCATTCAGGTGTTCAACGGTAGCACGCAGGTCGGCACTGACCACGAAATCAGCGGCAACGCTGTTAGCTTCGTAGTGTCTGGCGCAGGTTACGGCACTTACACCATCAAGGTGAAGAAGTCCGACAACAGCGTAGCAACTCCGGGCTACAGCATCGTCGTATCAGCTTACCAAGCTGGCGGCGGCGGCATGGACCAAAATTAAAGAGCGCCCCTCCGGGGGCGACTCTTTTAGAGGTAAGAAGTAAGAGGTAAGAGGTAAGAAATTATGAAAAGTAAGCGCTATGAGTGAAACGGTAAAAACAATTATCAAATGGCTTGGCTACCTGTTCTTGGCCATTGCAGGCGGAGCCGCAGGCGGCGCAGGCACCACAATGTTATAAGCTATGAACGCCACAAAGAAAATCCAATACGCGTGCGCAGTATGTCTGATACTTTCCAGCATCTGCCTTGTGGCCTACCAGGTCATAGAGATTGACGACGTGGCAAACGGCTTGTTGTTCTACGTAGGGCAAGCGTTCCTACTCGCAGGTTCGATTTTCGGCCTCGACTATTACGTTGATAAACTGAAAACGTTAGTCAAAAAATAAACGAAACGCAAACAAAAATTCGGGCTCATCATTTGGTGGGCTCGATTTTTTTCGTACTTTTGCGCATGATAGCGCAAGAGGCTATAAGTTAAAAAACGATAATAATTCTATAAGATATTCCCGTATTTGGGAATTTTGCCTTATATTTGCACCAAAAATACGACATAGAAGATGGAAATAGTCTTTGAAGACACGGATTTGGAAGAACTGATCACGACGGGTCGTAATAGCAAATATAAGAAATACACTCGTAATGCAAAGTTCATGACGGCGCTCGCGACCGCATATAACTATTTGCGAATGGTTGATGTGGCAAGCAATCTGCGAGCCATCTCATTCCTTCATTACGAACAGCTGGCTGGAACCAATGGATTGAGTTCCATTCGAGTGGTCAACGGAATGGTGGAGCGCATTATTTTTAGAGAATTTGACGGTGGAATAAGTATAACAGTTTTAAGTTTAGACGATACGCATTATGGCAAGAAGAAATGAGACCCCTGCACCCTTCATGGCAG
>Ga0310695_10002763_pt1 | contig 36053 bp, 29 predicted proteins | sample RumenRJG_04DNA_FD_203882 | JGI IMG/M metagenome (GOLD analysis project Ga0310695, IMG submission 203882) | Bovine rumen microbial communities from Lethbridge, Alberta, Canada - RJG_04 (v2) (version 2) | ecosystem: Host-associated > Mammals > Digestive system > Stomach > Rumen | place: Canada... | reverse complement strand
TGCCCTCTATATTAACAAGGTAGATGCCGGGCGACTGAGAGGGGATGAACGCCGTGTTGCGGCCCTTCTCCACCTGAAGCGTCGCCGACTCGAGCAGCTTGCCGTCGGTCGTGTAGATGCTCACATGCACGGGACCCGACTCGCGGGCATCGAAAATCAGCGTGCCGTCGCCCATCGACGGGTTCGGCGTCAGGATGGGTTTCGTCACACCCTCAACCACCTGAATGTTCTCAATAGCAGTAGGGATGCTCGACGGGTCCACCAAGCGGAGGATGTCCGTGCCGCTGAGCGTCACAGGTGCAATGTCGGGATCAGAAAGGTTGGTCACTGTCACTTCATCGACTGTGGTGGCCTCACCACGCGCCGCGAAAGTGATGTCAATTGGAAAATTCACCTCCCCCAACATGGTCTGGGGGAAGAGTAGCGCCGCAAGCGCGGCTGCTAACAGGTAGAAGCTTTTCATATCCGTATGGTTTTAAATGAAACAAAAATGTGGTGCAAATATACATATTAATTTGCAAAGCGCCAAACAATTCTGTGTAAAGTTTTCGCAAAAAATGAAAACTCCACACTTTTTCTTCAAAAGTCCACACTATTTTCGCAAAAGTCCACACTGCCTTTTGCAAAAGTCCACACTCGCTCCGCAGCTGGAGTATTCTTTCATTTCTGCACTTTCGCTGGAATTGCGCAGATTTCCCCACCCCAACCCCTCCCCTTAAAAAGGGGCGGGGAGTGCCTACGGGGTCCAACCTATCAGGCTTTTGGCGGGGAGCGACTTCGGGTCCAAACTATTTGGCATTGTTTTCTGACTTAGAAAAAAACGTTTTCTTACGCGGAAAACAGTATTTTCTGACTTAGAAAACAACGTTTTCTGACTTGGAAAACAACGTTTTCTAACTTGGAAAACAACGTTTTCTAACTGGTCAGTTGGCCTGTTCAGAGAAGAACTTGATGCGCACGAGTCGCACTTCGTCCTCGGTATAGTCCTGCCCGAGCTCATCCATAGCATCGTCGAGGTTGTCGGTGTCGCTCTCTCGGAAATACTCATAGATGTCGTCGATGTGGTCGTCGTCCATCACTTCCTCGAGGAAGTAGTCGATGTTGAGTTTCGTGCCGCTGTAGACGATGGCCTCCACCTCGTCGAGCAGGTTCTCGAACTCGAGGCCCTGGGCGTTGGCGAGGTCGTCGAGCATCACCTGACGGTCGATGGCCTGGATGATCTTCACCTTGAGCATCGACTTCTTGGCGACGGTGCGCACACGCAGGTCTTCCGGTCGGTCGATTTCGTTCTCCTCGCAATATTTCTGGATGAGTTCCACGAAGGGTCGTCCGAACTTGCGAGCCTTGCCGGCGCCAACGCCCTGGATGTTTTGCAGTTCCTCGAGGGTGACGGGATACATGGTGGCCATCTGCTCGAGCGAGCTGTCCATGAAGACGACGTAGGGCGGCAGGTTGAGCCGGTTGGCTGTGGTGGTGCGCAACTGGTCGAGCATCTTATAGAGTGTGGGGTCGAGGGCACTGCCGTGACCTTCGCCCAGCGAGTCGTCGTCATCGTCGTTGAACTCATTGTCCTTGACAATCATGAACGACTCGGGATTCTGCATATAGCGTTTGCCGGCGGCGGTGAGTTTCAGGAGTCCGTAGTTCTCCACGTCCTTGCGCAGGAATCCTGCGATGAGCGCCTGCCGGATGACAGGGTTCCAAATCTTCGGGTCTTCGTCCTCGCCGGCTCCGAACTCCTCGAGCTGGTCGTGCTTATGCGCCACGATGTCGTCGGTGGGACGCCCAGTGACGAAGTCGATGACATAGTCGGTGCGGAAATCTTCCTTGATGGCCTGTACGGCTTGCAGGACAATGACCAGCGCCTCGCGCCCTTCCACCTTCACCTTCGGGTGGAGGCAGTTGTCGCAGCTGCCGCAGTTGTCTTCGGGATAGGACTCTCCGAAATAGTGGAGCAGCATCTTGCGTCGGCATACCGACGACTCGGCGTAGGCTGCCGTTTCCTGAAGCAGCTGTCGGCCAATGTCTTGCTCGGCGACAGGCTTGCCCTCCATGAACTTCTCGAGTTTCTTCAGGTCCTTATAGGAATAGAAGGCGATGCACTTACCCTCTCCCCCGTCGCGCCCGGCGCGTCCAGTCTCCTGATAGTAGCCTTCGAGGCTCTTGGGGATGTCGTAGTGGATAACGAAGCGCACGTCGGGTTTGTCGATGCCCATGCCGAAGGCGATGGTGGCCACGATGACATCAATGCGCTCCATGAGGAAGTCGTCCTGCGTCTGCGAGCGTGTGGCGCTGTCGAGTCCGGCGTGGTAGGGTGCCGCCTTGATGTTGTTGGCACACAACACGGCAGCCAGCTCTTCCACCTTCTTGCGGCTGAGACAATAGATGATGCCACTCTTGCCGCTGTTCTGCATGATGAACTTCACAATCTGCTTATCGATGTCGCTGGCCTTGGGGCGCACCTCGTAGTAGAGGTTCGGGCGATTGAAGGAACTCTTGAACTCCTGAGCGCCTACGATGCCGAGACTCTTCATGATGTCGGTGCGCACCTTGTCGGTGGCGGTGGCGGTGAGGGCGATGATGGGTGCGCGGCCAATGTCGTTGACAATGGGGCGTATGCGGCGGTATTCCGGCCGGAAGTCGTGTCCCCACTCAGAGATACAGTGCGCCTCGTCGACGGCGTAGAACGATATCTTACACCCTCTCAGAAACTCCACATACTCATCCTTGGTGAGCGACTCAGGCGCCACATACAACAGCTTGGTGCGCCCATTGAGGATGTCGGTCTTCACCTGGTCGATGGCGGCCTTGTTGAGCGAAGAGTTGAGGTAATGGGCGAGCCCATCCTCCTCGCTGATGCCGTTGATGACGTCGACTTGGTTTTTCATCAGGGCAATCAGTGGCGAGATGACGATGGCTGTGCCTTCCATGAGCAACGAGGGCAGCTGGTAGCACAGCGACTTGCCGCCGCCGGTGGGCATCAGCACGAAGGTATCGTTGCCGGCCAGGACATTGCGGATGATGGCTTCCTGGTCGCCCTTGAACTGGTTGAACCCAAAATATTCCTTCAGTTTCTTGGATAAGTCTAAATTCTCTGTCATGATATTTCCTCCTTTATATATTGGCTGTGGCAGCGGAGCCGCTGCTTACACAACGCTGCTTCCTCAGGCGCTCTGTTGCTGGAACTGCTGAGTCCGCGCAAGCTGCTGCTTGGCATATTCTAATGTCACTTGGAATGTCTTCTTGCGGCTCGACGGCACTTCGTACATAGCTTCCATCATGACGCTCTCCACGATGGAGCGCAGTCCGCGGGCGCCGAGTTTATACTCTACGGCCTGGTCGACCAGGTAGTCGAGGGTGTCTTCTGGGAATGTCAGCTTGATGCCGTCCATCTCGAAGAGCTTCTCGTATTGCTTGACGATGGAGTTCTTCGGCTCGAGCAAGATGCGGCGCAGGGCCTCGCGATCGAGCGGGTTGAGGTAAGTGATGACGGGCAGACGGCCGATGATCTCTGGGATGAGCCCGAAGGCCTTCAGGTCTTGCGGCTGCACATAGCGCATGAGGTCGTCTTTGTCGATGCGTCGCACGTTCTGCACGCTGTTGTAGCCCACCACATGGGTGTTGAGCCGTTGGGCTATCTTCCGCTCGATGCCATCGAAGGCGCCGCCGCAGATGAAGAGGATGTTGCGCGTGTCGACATGAATATAGTCCTGGTCGGGGTGCTTACGTCCACCCTTTGGCGGCACGTTCACCATTGTACCCTCGAGGAGTTTGAGCAATCCCTGCTGTACGCCCTCGCCGCTGACGTCGCGAGTGATGCTGGGGTTGTCGGCCTTGCGGGCTATCTTGTCGATCTCGTCGATGAAGACGATGCCTCGCTCGGCAGCCTTCACGTCGAAGTCGGCCACCTGGAGCAGACGCGAGAGGATGCTCTCCACATCTTCGCCTACATAGCCAGCCTCAGTGAACACCGTGGCGTCGACGATGGTGAACGGCACATCGAGCAGGCGGGCGATGGTCTTGGCCAGGAGTGTCTTTCCCGTGCCGGTGCTGCCCACCATGATGATGTTGCTCTTTTCTATCTCCACACCATTGGCATCCAAAGGCTGCTGCAGGCGCTTGTAATGGTTGTATACCGACACCGAGAGGTAGCGCTTGGCGTCTTCCTGACCGATGACATACTGGTCGAGATACGCTTTGATGTCCTTCGGCTTCGGCACCTTCTTGAGCGAGAACTTCTCCTCCTTTTTCTTCTTATCATTATTGAGGATGCCAGCCGACTGTGTGATCTCATAAGCTTGTACGGCACACTCCTCGCAGATATAACCGTGCAAGCCCGAGATGAGCAGTTTCACCTGATGCTCGTTTCTTCCGCAAAAGCTACATTCTTTTTTCATTTCTTCTTCGTCAACACTTCATCAATCATACCATATTCCTTGGCCTCCTCGGCATTCATCCAATAGTTGCGGTCGGAGTCGGCCCAAACCTTGTCGAACGGCGTGTGGGAGTGGTCGGAGATGATGGTATAGAGTTCCTTCTTGTATTTCATGATTTCGCGTGCCTCAATCTCGATGTCGGAGGCCTGTCCTTGCACACCGCCGAGGGGCTGGTGTATCATCACACGGCTATGGGTGAGCGCCGAACGCTTGCCCTCGGTACCAGCCACAAGGAGCACAGCGGCCATCGAGGCTGCCATACCTGTGCAGATGGTGGCCACGTCGCTCTGGATGAACTGCATGGTGTCGTAGATGCCGAGGCCAGCCGTGACGCTTCCGCCGGGTGAGTTGATATAGATAGAGATGTCCTTACCGGGGTCTACCGAGTCGAGATAGAGGAGCTGTGCCTGCAGGGTATTGGCCGTGTAGTCGTTGATCTCGGTGCCGAGGAAGATGATGCGGTCCATCATCAAGCGCGAGAAGACGTCCATCTGCGTGACGTTGAGCTGGCGCTCCTCCAGGATATAGGGGTTCAAGTACTGGGCCTGTGCGCCGACCACGTCGTCAAGCATCTGGCCATTCATTCCCAAATGACGGGTTGCATATTTTCTGAAATCGTTCATATTCAGTGGTTTATATTGAGTTTCACATTTCATAAGGAGCAAAATTAGCATGCCTCCTCGCAATAAGTAGATACAAAATTACAAAAAAAAGTTGGAACGCCGCCACTTTTTAAGATTTTTTGTGCGAAAATAGCATAAAAAAAAGCCCCCGCGCCTATATAATAAGGTACGGGAGCCTATTGCTTATTTGCAGAGGCATGAAATGCCGGCCTCGAATAGGGACATACTTGCGCGTACGTCCTTAAAAAATTATTACACAGCCTGCATGGACTTGTTGAAGTCGTCGAGTGAAATCTGCTTGCGATCGAGCGTCACCACATTCTTCAGCACTTCGGTGAGCTTGCGGTCGATGCTGCGGTCGACGAAGTTGTCGACCATCTCGCGCTTCTTGAGCATGTCCTGAGCGTAGTTCTCGAGGTACTCGTCGGGCACATTGCTCATGCCGTACTGAGCGAACTGAGCGCGGGCAGCCTCCATAGCGGTGCGCTTCACATCGTCGTCCTCAATCTTAATCTGGTTAGCCTCTACGAGCTGCTCCTTGATGAGGTGCCAGTTGAGTTCCTTGATGCTCATGTCGAAGTTGCGCTCCACGTAGTCGTCGCCCTTGTCGCGGTTGTTGTTCTTCATGACGCGCTTCAGCAGTTCCACGGGATAGGTCTGCTCGCCCACCTTCTGCTCGCAATAGCGGCGCACGTCCTGCAGGAACTTGAAGTCGCTGTTGTCAACCATCGTGGCGCGGAGTCCTTCGGCAATCTTCTCGCGGAAAGCCTGCTCGTCGGCACAAGTGCCCTCGCCGAACACGCCGTCGAAGAGCTGCTGATCGACCTTGGCTGGGGTGAAGCGCGAAATCTCCGTAATCTGATAGCTGAAGTCCGACTCGACCTTGCCAGCCTCTTCAGCATCGTCCATCTTGAACAGTCCCTTCAGCTCGGCATTGCTCTCGTAAGCCTTGCGGGGATTGAAGGTGAGGATGTCGCCGAGTTTGCAACCGTCGAAGACCTTCTTCTGGTCGTCGGCCTTGATGTATTCAGGCATGATGAGCGCACTCTCTACGGTGATGCCGCCCTCGAGGGTATTTCCGTTCTCGTCGAGCTGGCGCAGGTCGCCCTTGAGCATGTCGTTGCTCTCGTAGGTCTCTGCCTTCTCATAATGGCCGGCACGCTGTGCATACGCCTGCACCTGCTGGTCGATGAGCTTGTCGTCGACGTTGATTTCGTCGTATTCGATATGGTCGTCGCTGGTGAGCTCGATCTTGAAATCGGGAGCCACCGCGATGTCGAACATGAATGTATAGGGAGCCTCACCCTCCACGTCTACGGGCACTTGCTGACTGCTGGGCAGCGGTTCGCCAAGCATGTGGATGTGATTGTCGTTGATGTACTTGTACATTTCCTGTCCCATCACCTTGTTGATGACGTCTACCTTCACGGCAGTACCATACTGGCGCTTGATGAGTCCCATCGGCACCATACCCGGACGGAAGCCTGGCACCTGTGCGCGCTTACGATAGTTCTTGAGCTCTTTCTCTACTTCGTTCTTAAAGTCAGCTTCTTCCACCGTGAGGGTCATCAGGCCATTCACCTTGTCAGGGTTCTCAAATGTTACTTTCATTTCTGTTTCTTATCTAATTTGTTAATGTTCTTTTTGAATTTTGGGGTGCAAAAGTACGAAGATTTTCTGTAATAATAATAGAATACGTGTAAAAATACGATTTTTTAACGTCACGCCGACTCGTCGTTTTGCTGTCGCTTGCGCTCGTCGATGAGCTGGAAGTCCTTCTTCTGGAGCACGAAATTGGTGCCGAGATACTTCTCGCGGACAATAGGATTGGCCGCCAGTTCCTCGGGATTGCCCTTGAAGAGGATGCGTCCTTCGAACAAGAGATAGGCGCGGTCGGTGATGTTGAGCGTCTCATGCACGTTGTGGTCGGTGATGAGGATGCCGATGTTGCGGTATTTCAGTTGCCACACGATGTGCTGGATGTCCTCCACGGCGATGGGGTCGACGCCAGCGAAGGGCTCGTCGAGCATGATGAACTTCGGCTCGATGGCCAAGCAGCGGGCTATCTCGGTGCGTCGGCGCTCGCCACCTGAAAGCTGGTCGCCCTTGTTCTTGCGCACCTTGCCAAGACGGAACTCCTCGATGAGGCTCTCCAGCTTCAGCTCCCTGTCGTGCTTGGTGAGCCCTTTCTTCATCTCGAGCACAGCCATGATATTGTCCTCGACGCTCAGTTTGCGGAACACGGAAGCCTCCTGCGGGAGGTAGCCGATTCCAGCTTGTGCACGTTTATAAACAGGAAAACCCGTCACTTCCTGATCGTCGATAAAGATATGTCCGGCATTGGGAACGATGAGTCCTGTGGTCATATAGAACGATGTGGTCTTTCCGGCTCCATTAGGCCCCAACAGACCGACGATCTCGCCCTGCCTGACATTGATGTTCACATCGTTCACCACGGTGCGCTTGCCATAGCGCTTCACCAGCCCTTCAGCCCGGAGCACAGACTGCTTAGGCTCCGTGCTCTCTGTCAGAGGCTCGGCAACATCGACTTCCACGTCGGCTACTGCCTGTGGTATATTTTCTGCTTCAGTCATATTTTGCAAACAAGATTTGTGCCTGCAAATTTACGGCAAATATTTGAATAAGCATTCATTCCACTGAAGAAATTATGATTTGTTAGTGGCTTATTCATAAAAAAAACCAAGTTTTTTATCATGACTGGCTTAGAATCTCGAAATAAATCATTAAATTTGCACGGAAATTCAACAAGACGCAATAGCAAGAAATGATTATTCATCGGTTTCTTACCATTTTCGGACGCTATCTGATACTGATGGGCAGGACCTTCTCCCGCCCGGAACGCTTTCGCATGTTCATGAAGAAATACGTCACGGAGATGCAACAGCTCGGAGTCGACTCCATCGGCATCGTGTTGCTCATCTCGTTTTTCATTGGTGCCGTCATCTGCATTCAGATGAAACTGAACATCCAAAGCCCGTGGATGCCCCGCTGGGTGAGTGGCTACACCACACGCGAAATCATGCTCCTGGAGTTCTCCAGCAGCATCATGTGTCTGATATTGGCAGGTAAAGTGGGGTCGAACATTGCTTCCGAACTGGGTACGATGCGCGTGACCCAACAGATTGATGCCTTGGAGATTATGGGCGTCAATTCCGCCGAATACCTGATCCTGCCAAAGATCTCAGCCATGCTGACGATGATGCCGTTCCTCGTCATCTTCTCGTCGGCTATGGGCATCGTGGGTGCCTACGCCACAGCCTACATCGGTCATGTGCTGCCGCCCGACGACCTGACCCTGGGTCTGACGCACAGCTTCGTGCCTTGGTTCCTCTGGATGAGCATTCTCAAGAGCATGGTCTTCGCCTTCATCATCGCCAGCGTCGCTTCTTTCTGCGGCTACACCGTGGAAGGCGGATCTGTGGAAGTGGGTAAGGCCAGCACCAATGCCGTTGTCTCCTCCAGCGTCCTCATCCTCTTCTCCGATGTGTTTCTGACGCAGTTGCTTTCTTAATCAGTTGACAAGTTGACGAGTTAACAAGTTGACAAGTGGTCTGAAAAAAATGATAGAAATAAAACACCTATATAAGAGTTTCGAGGACAAGGAAGTCCTGCACGACATCAATGCCGTGTTTGAGAACGGACTCACCAACCTCATTATCGGGCAGTCGGGCTCTGGAAAGACTGTGCTGATGAAGAACATCGTGGGATTGCTCGACCCCACAAAGGGCGAGGTGCTTTACGACGGTCGCAACTTCGTGGCCATGACCAAGCGCGAAAAGGTGCTGTTGCGCCGCGAGATGGGCATGATTTTCCAAAGTGCAGCCCTTTTCGATTCAATGACCGTGCTCGAGAATGTGATGTTTCCCCTCGACATGTTCTCTTCGAAAAACCTGCGCGAACGGCAGCAGCGCGCCCGTGAATGCCTCGACCGCGTCAACCTGCTGGAAGCAGAAAGCAAATATCCGGGCGAGATTTCGGGCGGTATGCAGAAGCGTGTGGCCATTGCCCGCGCCATCGTCCTGGAACCGAAATATCTCTTCTGCGACGAGCCCAACAGCGGCCTCGACCCCAAGACATCGCTTGTCATCGACGACCTCCTGCATGGCATCACCAAGGACATGCAAATCACGACCATCATCAATACCCACGACATGAACTCCGTGATGGGTATTGGCGAGAATATCATCTTTATTTATCAGGGAACGGCGGCCTGGACGGGGTCGAAAGACCAGATCATGACCTCCACCAACGAGCGACTCAACGACTTCATCTTTGCCTCCGACCTCTTTAAGAAAGTGAAAGAGGTAGAACAAGTCTCCCCGACAACGGAGGGATAAACGGGATTGTAGAAAAAAGATTTTCCAAAGGGAAAGAGACGAATCAGCTACTTCATAAGCCATCGACCATCGCGCTTCACCATCGGGACAACGACCTCCTCGATGGTGGAATCGCCGTAGCAAAGCATCAGGAAGGCATGAGCCGCCACATCAACGGTGTCGTTGATGCAATTCACCACACGCACCTCGCGCAATCCCAGATACTCTTGTTGCTGATCGCCCACAAACATGCGGGCATTGTCGACAAGCTGCTGGCGATAGGAGTCTGGGATGCGCTCCGGGATGTTCATGCCATCGACAAAGGCATCGTACTGGCCTTGCACCAACAGGTCGTAGTATTCCTTGGCGGCATTGGCGGCAGCAAAGTCAACGGTTTTGTCGTTGCGGCAACTATACACAATGGCCGCAATGACAAAACCGATGGTGATGATGACAATTCTGCGCATAGACAAATGTCTGAAACTCCTGGACTTCAGAACTCCTGAAAAAACTATTTCTGCCTTATAAATACATTGATGGGCGAACCGGTGAGTGTCCAGTTCTCGCGAATCTTGTTCTCCAGGAACCGGCGGTACGCTTCTTTCACGTACTGCGGCAGGTTGGCATAGAACACGAACGAAGGTATCTGCGTATTCGGCAGCTGCGAGCAATACTTGATCTTGATGTACTTGCCCTTGATGCTGGGCGGCGGCGTTGCCTCGATGATGGGCAACATCACCTCGTTGAGCTTCGTCGTGCCGATCTTCAGCTTGCGATTCATATACACCTGCTTGGCGGTTTCCAGCACCTTGAAGATACGCTGCTTGGTAAGCGCCGAGGCAAAGATAATGGGGAAGTCGGTGAAGGGAGCCATACGCTCGCGGATGGCATTCTCGAAGGTCTTGATGACAATCTGCGACTTGTCTTCCACCAAGTCCCACTTGTTCACCACGACGACAAGCGACTTGTTGTTCTTCTGAATGAGCTGGAAGATGTTCATGTCCTGCGACTCAATGCCGCGAGTGGCATCGATCATCAGAATGCAGACATCGCTATTCTCGATGGCGCGGATGGAGCGCATCACACTGTAGAACTCCAGGTCCTCGCTCACTTTGTTTTTGCGGCGGATGCCCGCGGTGTCGACAAGATAGAAGTCGAAGCCAAACTTATCGTAGCGCGTGTAGATGCTGTCGCGTGTCGTGCCGGCTATCTCCGTCACGATGTGGCGGTCTTCACCGATGAAGGCGTTGATGATGCTCGACTTTCCGGCATTGGGGCGTCCTACTACAGCGAAGCGCGGAATGCCGTCCTCCACGTCTTCCTCGTCCTTGACGTTCTGCAACCGGTCAAGCACCAGGTCAAGGAGGTCGCCGGTTCCACTGCCCGATGCAGAGCTGATGCACAAGGGCTCGCCCAGTCCGAGCTTATAGAACTCATAAGCATCGTACTGCTGATTGTTGTTGTCCACCTTGTTGGCCACCAAGATGACGGGCAGCTTGGTGCGCCGCAGGATGAGTGCCACGTCTTCGTCCCAGTCAGTGACGCCGTTCTGCACATCTACGAGGAAGAGCAACAGATCGGCCTCCTCGGTAGCCACAAGCACCTGCTTGCGGATTTCCTCTTCGAAAACATCGTCGCTATTGACGACCCAGCCGCCGGTATCGACGACCGAAAACTCCTTTCCGTTCCACTCACACTTGCCATACTGGCGGTCGCGAGTGGTGCCAGCCTGTTCGCTGACAATAGCCTGGCGCGACTTCGTCAGACGGTTGAACAGAGTGCTTTTGCCCACATTGGGGCGCCCTACTATTGCTACTAATGCCATAACTTACTTTTTTTTCGGGTGCAAAGGTACATAAAAATATTGGATTTTAAGCCTGTGGAGATAAAAAAGTGCGAATTTTCGAATTCAAGGATTCATGATAAGTTACAAGGATACTGAGTTGTCAAGAAAACTTCGAATTTTAGTGGGTCAATACTCGCGAATTTGAAAACAGATTGTCGCTCGGTCGAAAAAAACGCGAAAATGAGCGATTTTTATAATGCGCTGACTGCAAAGAAGTTACGTCACCGACACGCTCGTTAGCCACAAAAGCCAATCCAATTTGCGGCACTTCACCTTGTAATTTGCGGCAAATAAGCGTGTGATTTGCGGCAAATCACGGTGTCATCTGATGCAAATGACACGCTCGGAGACATTGTCTATCACGCTCGCAAGCCATCTCCGACTGCCTTAGAGACCACAAACGATGCCTTCAAGGACAATCCGAGCCATTCCGAATAGAAGGGAAGCCCCTTGTTGATGGCCTTTCCTTTGCGTAGAACGAGCAAAAACACTGACTAAAATTTGTCAAATTCTTTCCAATTAATTTAGGTATTCATATAGCTGTTCGACCGAAAAGCTGTTGGGAGGTATAGGAGTTTTTATCGGCGTAAAGATTATTCCTGCACTTTTTGTTCACACGCAGAGACGCAGAGCACGCAGAGTTTGCGAAAAGTATGACATTTAGGTCTACGGCTATGCTACTGCCGCTACTGATTCTTCTTGTAGCTCTGCACAGCCCATACAGACATAAAAAGTCCAATGGCGAGAAGGGCCAGCAACTGATGGGCGATGGCTTCAAAGCCGCCCCCACGGATGAACACGGTGCGGATGGCATCGATGAAATAGTGCATCGGATTGACATAGGTGGTCAGATAAGCCCACGAGGGCATGGAGCGCGTCGGCGTGAAGAGTCCGCTGAGCAGCAGGATGCAGACCACGAAGAACCACATGACGAAGATGGCCTGTTGCATGGTATCGCTATAGTTGCTGACCACAAGTCCGAACGACGAGAAGAACAGGGCAAGCAGCATCGCCAGGACATAGACCCACAACAGAGAGCCTGCAGAGGTGATACCATAAATGGCCCACGCCAGCAACAGGCAGGCAGTGACCACAAAGAGCGCAATGAGCCAATAGGGAACCAGCTTGGCCAAGATGAACGCCCACTTCGAAACAGGCGTGACATTGATCTGCTCGATGGTGCCGGCCTCCTTCTCGCCCACGATATTGAGCGTGGGAAGGAATCCCGTGAGTAGCATCATCACAATGGCCAAGAGCGCAGGAATCATGTAGAGCTTGTAGTTTTGATGCTTGTTGTAGAGCATCAGCACGGAAGGCTGAGCCAGGACAGCTGCCGGCGCGACACGAGAAACGACAATCTGCGAGAGATAGGCACCGCCCATCGCCCCCTTAGTACCGTTGACGGCATTGGCAGCAATGAGACATTGTCCACCTTGGATTTCAAGCACGATGTCCGTTTGACCTTTCTCCACTTCGGCAAGGGCAGCCTTGTAGGAAGGTTTCTGGCCCGTAAAGATGAAATAACGGGAGGCCTCAACAGCATGCACAAGCTGCTGCGACTGGGTAGTACGATCGTTGTCGACCACCGCCACTCGGATGTTCTTCACCTCCATGCTCATCACCCAAGGCATGACACACATGATGACGATGGGGAACAGGATGATGAGACGGGGCAGAAAACTGTTGCGCCGTATCTGGAGAAACTCCTTCTGTATGAGATAGTGAAGAGTCATGAGCTTATTCCAATCGAGTGTTATACTTTTTGAGTGCGACGGTCAGAAACAGAGCTGTCATCAGAGCAAGAACCATGACCTCGCGCGCCACCTCGCCAATGCCCACACCCATGATCATCAGTTTGCGCATAGCCTCAATATAGTAGCGGGGAGGGACGACGGCCGAGATCCACTGCAATATTCGGGGCATCGACTCCACGGGGAAGAGCATGCCAGAGAGCATCACCACCGGCATAAGCAGCACCATAGCCGAGAGCAGCAAAGCCACCAACTGCGTCTGCGCGATATTGGAGATGAGGAGGCCGAGCGAGAGTGCCAGCAAGATATAGAGCACGCTGACGGCAACAATCCAAAACAGTGAGCCGGCAAGGGGAACGTCCAACACGAAGCGGGCCATGAGCAGGATGGTGATGAGGATGCCGACGGCTAATATCAAATAGGGTACAGCTTTGGCCACGACCACCATCAACGGGCGGACAGGAGAAACGAGCAGCACTTCCATCGTACCCTTCTCCTTCTCGCGTACAATAGATATTGAGGTCATCATGGCGCAGATAAGCATCAGCAGCATACCCATGATGGCTGGCACGAAATTGTAGGCCGAGCGCATCTGAGGATTGTAGAGCATTTTCGAACGGACCACCGTGTTAGCAGGATTCGCAATGACCTGTTGCGCATAGTTCGTCCATTGTTGTGCCATATTGGGGTCAGAACCATCGACGATCAATTGCAGCCCCTGCTTCTTGCTGGCAAACCCCTGCGCAAAGACCACAGCCATATCTGCCTTCTGTCTGCGTATCAGGCGTTCGGCCTCCTGAGGTGTGCCCACGGTATTCGTGATGGTGAAGTACTCCGACTGTGCCAGCCGCTCCACGACTTGCTGCGTGAGAAGATCCATCTGCGAGGTGACCACCACCGTGCGCACATTCTTTACATCCGTAGAAATGGCGAAACCAAACAGCAGCATCAGCATGACGGGCATACCGAAGAGGATCAGCATCGTGCGACGGTCGCGCAAGATATGCTTCGATTCCTTGATGACAAATGACAAGAACTGGTTCATTCCACTGCGATTTGATGATGTTTCAAATAAGATGACGACGACTTTAGTCCGACGACCTTGTGGCCTGCCGCGCCAGATAGGTGAACACATGGTCCATATCGGGCTGACGAAACCGCCTCTTGAGCTCAGCGGGCGTGCTGATGGCGCTGATCTTGCCGTCGACCATGATTGAGATGCGGTCGCAATACTCTGCCTCGTCCATATAGTGGGTGGTCACAAAGATGGTGATGCCACGTTGGGCTGCACCGTAGATAAGCTCCCAGAACTGCCTACGCGTAGCAGGATCGACACCACCCGTCGGCTCGTCGAGGAACACCACGCTGGGTTCGTGGAAGATGGATACGGAGAAAGCCAGCTTTTGTTTCCAGCCAAGCGGCAGCGACGACACCAGGTCGTCCTTATGCTCCTCGAATTGCAAACGGCGTAGCAATGCTTCGGTCTTCGTCTTGATCTCCTCGTTTCTCATCCCGTAGATACCAGCAAACAGACGGATATTCTCGCTGACAGTCAGGTCTTCGTAGAGCGAGAAGCGTTGCGACATATAGCCAATGTGCTTCTTGATCTGTTCATACTCCGTACGGATGTCGTAGCCCGCCACACGGCCCGAACCACTTGTAGGCTGGTTCAGACCGGTCAACATGTGCATAGCGGTGGTCTTGCCGGCACCGTTGGCTCCGAGGAATCCGAAGATCTCGCCCCGCTTCACTGTGAACGAGATGTCGTCCACTGCATGGAACGTGCCGAAAGCCTTCACCAAGTGTTCCACTTCAATCACCGTATCGCAAGCTTCTGTATTCATGCTTGACGCTTCATTCCTCTCAATCCCTGGTGGATTGAAGATGTCTTTGAATTTCTCCAGAATGACGTCAGGCGTGCCTATACCTCTAATCGAACCTTTTTCGAGAAAGGCCACACGGTCGCAGCAACGCACCTCGTCGAGATAGGGTGTTGAAGCCACGATGGTGATGCCCCGTTCCTTCAGCGTCAGGAGCATTTCCCAAAACTCCTTGCGGCTTACGGGATCGACACCCGTTGTGGGCTCGTCGAGCAACAGCACGCTCGGACTGTGAACCAACGCACAACTCAAAGCCAGTTTCTGCTTCATGCCACCCGAAAGCGCTCCAGCTTTGCGGTCCTTAAACCGCTCTATCTGTTGGTAGATCGCTTTTATACCGTCGTACCCGGCCTCAACAGTGGTGCCAAAGAGTGTAGCGAAGAACTTTAGGTTCTCTTCCACCGTCAGGTCCTGATAGAGGGAAAACTTGCCCGGCATATACCCTACGCGTCGCCGTATCTCCTTCATCTGACGCACCGTGTCGAAGCCGTCCACCGCCGACGTACCTCTGTCTGGCTTCAGCAATGTGCAGAGAATACGATAAAGCGTGGTCTTACCAGCCCCGTCAGGACCGATGAGCCCAAAGACTTCGCCCTTCTTGACTTCGAACGACACATCATGCAAAGCACAAACCTTGCCGTAAGACTTTGAGATGTTATTGACAACTATACTACCCATCACTGAACGGTAGCCGCTCAACGCCTGCCAGCGCTTTCACGGCATGAATTTGTTTCACATTTTCACTTGAAAGACACTTCTCCGTACATACCTATCTTTATATTCCCGTCGTTCTTGACGGCTATCTTCACGGCATACACCAGGTCTGCCCGCTCATCGTCGGTAAGGATGGTCTTCGGAGTAAACTCTGAGCGACTCGATATCCACGACACCGTGCCGCTGTACTCCTTTCGCTCGCCACCGCCATAGTCAGCAAACACCTTGGCCTGCTGACCCACCTTAACATGCTGCAACTGTGCCGAAGTGACGTAGGCGCGCAGATACATCAGCCCGACATTGCCCACCTTAAAGAGCGGTTTGCCGGGTGTCACATACTCGCCACGCTCCACATACTTTTCCAAGACGGTGCCCGTCGTGGGCGCTATGATATGGCACTTCTGCAACTGATCCGACAACTGACGTATCTGCACATTGACTGTCGACAGCTGGGAGTTGAGCGTTGAGAGTTGTGTGTTGAGCGTCGAAACCTGCGCATCGAGCTGTCGTTGCAACACCTGCACCTGATTCTTCGCATCGTCAAGCATCTTGCTGGGCGCCGCTCCGTCGTCGACCAGTTCCTGATAGCGACGCTGCTCCGTCTTTGCCTTTGCCAACTGCTGACGGGTGACCGCAATCTGTTTTTCCATGTCTGGCTTCTGGCTCTGATAAACAGTCTTTGAAGTCTCTGTCTGCTGCATCTTCAACCAGATCTGCGTGGTATCTATCAATCCCACTTCACGGCCTGCCTCGATGTTGTCGCCCTCCTCCAAGGCAAACTGCAGCAGTGTGCCGCTCTGCTCGGCCGACACTGTTGTCTCCGTAGCTTCAAACGTGCCCGTGGCATCGTAATCTTTTTCGTTTGAACTGCAACCCACCAGCATTGCCATCGCCAGTGCAATCATCATTCTATTGTTCATATTCTTGCAAATTATCAGTTATTTGTCGTATACTTCAAGTCGTAGATTTCCTTCAAGAGCTCTATCTCATGGACGGTACGCTGCACCCGAGCATTGTTCTCCGCATTGATTTCTTTCACCAGGTCGTTGACGTCGATGATACCGTGTGCCAATTTCGACTCCGCCGCCTTGCGTACGGATGAGCGCAACGAGATGATTTCCTCGTCGTCGGCCATCAGACGGCGGTAACGGCTGATGTTCTCGTTCTGCTGAATCTGTTCCAGACGATTATTAAAAAGGAACACGTCGCGGTTGGTCTCTGCCATACTCCGCTGCAATTGTATTTTCATGCGGTCGTTCTTACGAGTATAGAGTGCGCTGATGTTCCATGTCAGTCGGGCTCCAATCAATCCGTTCCACGACCATTGATGGCGCATCATATCCTCAAACATATTGAAACCGGGATAGCCATAGAAGCCTTGGGCAAACACGCCCAACTTTGGCTTCAAGGCAGCATCGAGAGCTTTCTCCTGCGCTTCCGCCAATCGCAGCTGTGCGTCGATGGCCTTCAGTTCCGGTCGCGTCCCTATAGCCTGCGGTACTTCCACAGACGGAAGCACCGGTTTCTTCACCGCCCTCACTTCTATTCCACAGAACGCATTGAGCAAAATCTGCAACGACTGCTTCTGCGACTGTATGCCTGTCCCCTGCTGCACCACATTCAGCCGTTCTGCCTTCACGCTCAAATAGTCGCTCTCCGCTGCGGTACCATGCTCATACATGGCCTTCAGTTTCTTTTCACTCTGTGTCAACACTTCCTGCAAGTCAGCGTTCAAGCGGATTTGTTCATCCAACAGCAGCAAACCGAAATACATTTCGTTCACCCTTCGCCGCACCTGATACAGGGCCACCTCCGTCTGCGCCTCCTCTACGTCTCCCTGCCGGCGGGCTATTTCCTGGGTATTCCTGATGGTTCCCCCGTCGTACACCGTCTGCTGCACGTCAAGCCCTATGCGGTATTGGTCCTTCTTCAGTCCTTTCATGTCGACACCCGCTTGCTGATACAGTTTCTGCATCGACTCGGGGAAAGCCGTCACATCGCTCTGCAAGGTGGCCTGTGCCTGTGCCGACACCTGCGGAAGCCAACCCTTGCCGATGTTAGCCACCGTCAGGTCAGTTGTCTGTCTGATCAGGTCGTAGTGCCTTATCTGCGGATAGTTTCTCTCCGCCGCCTGCTGACACTCTTCCAGCGTCTGCGCTATGATATACGAGAAATGAGAAACGAAAAACAATAAACATAACAACGTTCGTCGCATAAGGATGTTCTTATATTTCTTATTATGTATCTGATAATCGTGAATAGATGTCTTACGACGTTGCAAAGGTACAACATATTCCCCTAACTATCGTTACCTTTAAGGAGGAAATTATGTCCCTTTTGTTTAATTCAACCCTAAAAATAGCAATTATTTAGGAAAAAGTATTATCTTTGCATCGTAAATCAAACAAAAAAAACATGAAAAGACCTACAGACGGCAGGAGCCAATCACCGAAGCAAGAACCCTATCTGATGAGTCTGGCTCGCATGCGCCACATATTCGAACCGCACCTGCAACTATTGCGCAAAAACTTATTCCTCAGCGACGATCTGGTTATTCTGCATGGCGATCCTCACGTGTTTACATTGGTTTTGCAGCAACCCCCACCCTATGCCATTAACGACCATCGTATGGGGATATTGGTACAGGGTGAGATCCACGCCAACATCAACCTTGTGGAGAAACAAATTACTGCTGGCAGCATCATCTTCTTCGGGCCTGGCACGCTTATCACGCCTTCGTACTTTTCGCCTGATGTCGAAATATATGGTTTCGCCTTATCGCCCACTTTCTGCATGCCTTTCGCTGCCGGCCAAATGCCCTCAGCCTTCAATGGGCAGGTGCGCGACTTCCAGCTACCAGCCTCGGAGGCCGACATTGCCACCGCCCGACAGATTCTGGAAACTCTCTGGCACGTCGTCCACCAGCACGACTACGACCGCCAGCTCGTCGGCAGTCTTATCGCTGCCCAAATGCACCACTACGACAATCTTTTCCGTCGCTATACCACACAGCAACAGGTCACGCAATCGCGCGAGCAGACCATCTTCGACCGCTTTATCCTGTTTGTCAACCAATATGCTGTCGACGAACATCAGATAGCTTTCTACGCCTCGAAGATGTGCCTGACAGAACGCTATCTCGGCACCGTCGTCCGTCAGGCCAGTGGTGTCACAGCCAAAGAATGGATCGACCGTGCCCTTATTGCACGTATCAAGGTGGAACTGCGTCATACCGACAAGTCCGTAGCCAGAATTTCAGAAGAAATGAATTTTCCCAACCCTTCCTTCTTCTCCAAATACTTCAAACGGCTGACGCAGAAAACGCCAGCCGAATACAGGAATAGTTATTAACTATCGCAATTTGTGTAAAAAGGGCAAAAGGGAGTGAAAAAAACGACACTATCTTCGCATAAGTGTCATACTTAAGCCAATGAGGTTCAATCGGGATTGTAGCCGAAATGATCCAATTCGCGTTTCGAGCTACGCCAGTCTTTGTCCACCTTCACGTAGGTTTCCAAGAAGATGCTCTTGCCGAAGAACTTCTCCAAGGCCTTGCGCGACTCGGCGCCCACCTTCTTCAGGGCCACACCCTGATGACCGATGATGATGCCTTTCTGCGAATCGCGCTCCACATAAATAATGGCGCGGATATGGATGCTCTTCTCCGTTTCCTGAAAGCTCTCCACGCTGACCTCTACAGAATAAGGAATCTCCTTGTCGTAGTAGAGCAATATCTTCTCGCGGATGATTTCCGATACGAAGAAGCGGGCGGGCTTGTCGGTCAGCTGATCCTTGTCGAAGTAGGCGGGACTCTCGGGCAGCAGTTCCTTGATGCGCTTCAGAAGCATGTCCACCCCAAACTTGTTCTTCGCTGAGATGGGCAGTATCTCCGCCTTGGGTAAAAGCGCGTGCCACTTCTCCACAATTGCATTCAGCCTAGACTGACTGGAATCTCTAGAAGATCTAGATTCACTTGATGATCGAGGACCTCCAGATTGACATAAATCAGTTGTGAGGCTGTCAATCTTGTTAATGAGCAGGATGACGGGTATGGTCATCTTCTGCACCTTCTCCAAGAAGTCCATGTTCTTCTCTGGGTTCTCCACTACGTCGGTGACGTAGAGCAGCACGTCGGCATCGGCCAGCGCACTCTCTGAGAACGCCAGCATCGACTCTTGCAGCTTGTAGTTGGGTTTCAACACACCAGGGGTATCGCTGAACACAATCTGCATGTCGTCGGTGTTCACGATACCCATGATGCGGTGGCGCGTAGTCTGCGCCTTGAAGGTGGCTATCGAGATACGCTCGCCCACCAATTGGTTCATCAGCGTAGACTTCCCCACATTGGGGTTGCCCACGATGTTTACAAATCCGGCCTTGTGCATCTTAGTACGCCCACTTCAGGTAGAGTGCTCCGTGCGTGAAACCGGCACCGAAGGCCGTCATAATCAGGTTGTCGCCCTTCTTCAACAGATGCTCATTTTCCCACAAAGCCAGCGGTATGGAAGCCGAACTGGTATTGCCGAAATGCTCAATGTTGACCATCACCTTGTCCATGGGAACGTCCAAGCGTTTGGCAATGGCCTCGATGATGCGGATATTGGCCTGATGGGGCACCACAAAGCGAATGTTGTCGTTGGTCAACCCATTGCGGTGGGCAATGAGTTCACAGTCGTCGCTCATGTAGGTCACGGCGTAGCGGAACACGGTACGCCCTTCCTGATAGGTGTAGTGCAGACGATGGTCGACGGTGAAGTGGTTTGGCGGACAGACACTGCCACCAGCCTTCATGTGAAGGAAAGGCAGGCCTTTGCCGTCGGTACGGAAGAAGGAGTCGAGCACGCCGACGTTCTCTTCCTCTGTAGCCTCCACCATCACGGCACCGGCACCGTCGCCGAAAAGCGGACATGTCTGGCGATCCTTGTAGTCGGTCACCGACGACATCTTGTCGGCTCCAATCACAATGATCTTCTTCATCCTGCCGCTCTGGATCATCATCGCAGCCTGATCAAGGGCATACATGAATCCGCTGCAAGCACCCCAAAGGTCGAAGGCATACGCATTCTTCAATCCCAGTTTGCCCAGGACGATGCTCGCCGTAGAGGGGTACTTATAGTCAGCCGACGACGTCGACAGCACAATAGCGTCTATCGTGTCAGGATCCACGTCCATCTTCTTCAACAGGTTCTTGGCAGCCTTGCGAGCCATATAGCTCGTGCCCAGGCCTTCCTCGTTCAGAATACGGCGCTCCTTGATGCCGACACGCGTCATAATCCATTCATCGGTGGTGTCGACCATGCGTGCTATCTCCTCGTTCGTGAGGACATATTCAGGCACATAGCCGCCAACACCGGTGACGATAGCGTTCAGCTTGCTCATTATTCAACCTCGTCCATTACGATGGCAATCTTTCCACGATAGTAGCCGCAAGTGGGGCATACGGTATGATAGATGTGGTAAGCGCCACAGTTCGGACAGATGGCCAGTGTGGGCATTTCAGCCTTGTCGTGAGTTCTTCTTTTCGCAGTACGTGTCTTCGACTGTCTTCTTTTAGGATGTGCCATAATTTTAATTTCTTTTAGTCGCTACGCTTTGTAGAAGCGCTAAAGCGAGTCCAATTTAACGATTAATTTATTACTTTCTATTTATTCTTTCAATTTCAAGAGTGCACTCCAGCGCGAGTCTATCTCCTTTTCAGCCTGTTCGCCGTCGCCTTTCTGGGCAGAATGGGCTTCCAAAGCCTGCATCATAGCTTCGTTGCACTCACCGGGAGCATGCACATGACGTACGGGGATGGCCAAAGCTATGAACTCATAGATGAGCCACGCCACATCGAGAACTCCCTCGCTCTCGTCGACCATCAACACATCGTCGGTCTCGGCCGTTTCCACTCCGAACCTGACAATCACTCGGTTTTCAGCGCTCACGGCCTGCTCCATGTCGTCGAGACAGCGGTCGCAGGTCACGCGGACATGCCCCTCCGAGCGTACGACCATCTCAAAAAAGCCTGCACACGGGCGTATCACCACCTCTGTATGCACACTACCGCCGCTCACCTCCGTGGCTCCGATAGCCTCGAAGTAAGCGTCTGTGAGGTCGTATTCCAAAGCCGTCGCGCTTTCTTTCAGACCCTTCAAGTCTATTTGAAACGGCGTTAAGTCGTACATCTGCCTACACTTTTGGCGTGCAAAGGTACGAATATTTTTCGGAATTCACCAAACAGATTTCATTTTTTTATACTTTTCCACCGAAAATCCATCCCGCGACCGCCCAATTTCGCACAACCGAAAGCGAAGTGTGCAGAAAGGAATACCTATCGCAGGCACACGGCATATTCTTAAATCGTTACATTTTTACATGGAAAGGTTGCTTGTTTTGAAAAAAAGTGTTATATTTGCGCCTGAAACAGATGTATAACTACCTAAAACGACCCTTATGATGAGAAGAAAACTGATTACCATGCTTTTGCTCCTTGCCGCTACAGTGGCTTGGGGGCAGACCGAGAAACGCCTCGTGGTATGGCAGAAAAGCGGCGAGAAGGTCTATTTCGACCTGGCCGACCTGCCTGAGACCACCTTCGAGGACGGCAAGCTCGTCATTAAGACGAACCAAGCTACCGTGAGCTACCAACTGGAGAACATTCTCCGCTACACCTATCAGGGATTTGTGGCGACTGGCATCGAGCAACAGGCCAACGACCGCACTGTCACCATTAGCCGGGAAGCCGACGAGGTGACCTTCGGCAACCTGCCCGAAGGGAGCACCGTCGGCCTCTATGCCGCCAACGGCATGCTGTTGGAACAGTTCAAGACCAACGCCGGCAAGACGTTCACCCTCTCTATCCGCCATCGCCCCAGCGGCGTGTACATTGTAAAAGCAGGCAAGGAAACCATCAAACTGACAAGGCCATGAAGCGCATCGTAAGACTCATCGGCTGCTGCCTGCTCTTGGCGGCAGCTCAGCCCGCTCTGGCACAGACAGAGACGCAGGCATTCTATATCTATCAGCACGACGGGCGGATGAATGGCTTCTTCTACGACGAGGTGGAGAAGATGACCTACTCGCGCATCGACACCCTCGGCTTAGAGCACGACGACTATGTGTCGCAGGAGATTGTCACCGCCGACTCTACTTACCGCATCATGCTCTCGGCCATCGACTCCATCGGGTTCGTGCAGCCGGAGGTGAAGTACAACCCCAAGTTGCGCATCATCGACTCGGAGAATAAGTATTTCGACATTCAAGACCCCATCAACTGGTATGTCACCGCAGGAGTGGACCATGAGGAAAACTACATCATATTTTATTGTTGGGAGGAGGTCCCGGCCGATCTGATGCCCAAACCCGGCGATGTCTTCGCCGACCCTGCCCTCCAGTACGGATGGGCCAAGAAGGTGACAAGCGTTGAGCAACAGGGTAGAGAAATCATCGCCCACTGCAAAGACATCGACGACATCAGCGACATCTTCCAGCAACTCATCATCGTGGAGGAATATGGCAACGACCGGCAGGGCAACCTCGTGAGCCGACGTGTGGCTGGCAGACCCGACCTCACCGTGGGGCAGTTCCCCAAGAAAGCAACCCAAGGCAAGTTCGAGGGCGACATCTTCAACTTCACATTGAACGGACACATACCCTTCTACAACTCGGAAAATCTCACGGCATCAATCGACGTGACCATCAATGGAGGCGTGAACGTCAGGGCCGACTGGCGACTGCCACTGTTCGGCTCAAAATATATCGGCATCACCACCAAGCTGAGTATGGGTGTCGGCGTGGGCTTCACCTTAGATGGAAAGCTTGCAGAGGTGATGAAGGGGGGCGTGGGGCAGTTTGCGCAGATTCCCATCCCTGCCACCTGTCCGCTATTGGTGCTCGACATGGGACCCGACGGTTTCATCCGAGGTCAGGCCGACCTGAAGTTCACCGTGGCCAGCCCTACCGTGGGGGGCAGCATCTGGCAGAAATGGGAAATCGTGGACTGGTGGCCCGACTGCCATTGGGGCTTCGGCGACCCGAACGACGACGGCAAGACGCCAGATCCTACCAATGTCACCAAATATCAACTGGAGCTAAGCGGCTACGTGCAGACGGGTCTAAGCTTCCCGCTGAAGGTGAAGAGCTTGCCGCTCATCGCGCGCTTCTTCGACGCTTCGCTCGGTGGAGAGTGGTACGTAGGGCCGAAGGTGTCTGGGTCGATGGCCATCGACCTGGCAGATTTTAATGATTTCATGGATAAACCTGAAAACACAGCGGCCTACGACTTAGTGAAAGGCACGTCGGTCACACTGAGCCTCTGCGATGCCGATTATGAAATCTCGGCCGACGTGAAGTCGGTGTTCAGCGAGAGGAAGAAGTGGACCTTTGCCGAGGGGACGCTCAGTCTGCTCAAGCCCTATGAGGTGAAGATGGTGCCAGAGTTCGGCGAGTGCAGCGACTATTTAGAGGAACGTATCATCGACGGGAAAAAGCAGCTGTGCCACGTCTTGGCCTTCGAGCCTACAGGCAATGTGATACAGCCTATGAAGGTGGGTGTAGCATTGTTTCAAGAAGAATATTATTACAAGGACGAGTTTTACTATTCTAACAGAAAAGAACGTGCGGCGCCTTACTATCAGGCCGAGCTGTTAGGCGAACACGAGAGGAGCACATGGGCGGAGTACGTCATCCCATATACTGATGGCGGCACCTTGTGGTACAACGGCAAGATGAAGGTCTGCCCCTATGTGGAGTTCATGGGGAAGCTAATGGCAGCTTCGCCCGTGTATGAATTTGACGAAGGAGCCATCTTAGAAGTTGAAAACGACACCATCGTTGTAGACTACGATGGTGTGACCCTTCAACCCGTGAAGATCACAGGAACATGCGACGAGCTGAAACCGCAGCGCGAAGACTTCTATCCCAACTTCCCCGACTGGATGAAAATAGAAGGAGAAGATGGCGAGTTCGATGTTTCTGTCTACCAGGAGAAGTTCGGAAAGAACTACGACCCCGCAGACACCGTCTGGATCAAATCAACCTTTTCTGACGATTATCTGAACTACAAAGGAATAAGAACAGTGGGAGGAGCCAAAGGGACAACCTACGCCAAAAATCCCTTCGTCTTTGTTTTCCTGCCCAACACAAAGGAAGACCCCGCATCGGCTTCATACGAACTGTATGGCAATCCTGGCGTACAGACTCAGCATGGATGGATATATTTCACGCTGCCGACTGAAGGAGTGCAGCACACCTACACCCGACTACCGGACGGTAACGGATGGCACTGCGTTAGCACTTACGAGGGCGGCGATGAAAGCATGAACCTGGAGTTCGATCTGGTGAAAGGAACGAAGCGAGACTACTATTTCGTGCAAAACGGCAGCATCAGCTATCAGAACAGCACCGTGTGGAGCGGTCACAACATCGTGGGAACAATCGCTGGCACCTTCGGCGGCTCTGAGGAATACGACCACCAGATGAAGCTGGAAGGCCACGCTTTCAAGAAATATCCGGGGGGCCGATACATTGCCGCCAACCTCACACTGACGGCCAAGGAAGACGACAATGCTCCCGTGACTAAGACAGACTCTAACGGACTGTTGATACAGGTCTTCTTCGCCGACTATTTCAAGCAGTGAAACTTCCCCCACTTACCAGCTAAAAGAACCCCGCCAAGCCTGACAGCTTCGCGGGGTTCTCTACTTTCAGCGGGTGAGTTGCTTCTTGGCTTGTTCGAGGAGGTCGCGGTCGAATTCATCCTTAGTGACGGCGATGATGCGGTCGAGCTCTTTCTGGCAGAGCTGACACTCCTCGTCGGTGAGCAGGTCGCGACCGCGCTTGCACTGCTCCAGGATTTCCGAGGGGAAGTAGGTCAGCGACTTGCCCTGCTTGGCGTACTTCATCTGCGAGCGGCACAGTTTCTTGAACGAATCGAGCCAATGCGCAGTGGAGTTCTTGTCCTTCGCCTTGCCGGAGAACAGGCTGCCCAAGTCGCTCAACATATCGCTGTTGGTGAAAAGAGAGTCCAGACTGACCAACGACTGCTTGACGGATTCATCGTTGGTGATGAGGGAGTCCAAACGGGTCAACGACGCGATGAGGTCATCGCTGGAAAACCCGCCATTATTGTTCATGCTCCAGTCGGACTTGATTCTCCGTGCCTTCCGCTCTTTCTTGGGAATGGGGCCATAGCAGGTGACGAGCTTTCCCCATGTCCTCCCGTCCTTTTCCTCGCGCCACTCCAGGGCATAGACAGTGCGGAATTGCGGACGCTTGTCGTCTTGCTTCATCTTATCGGCGAAGGACATCACGATATAGTTGTCCTGCGGGTCGGAACCTATCCAGATTTCCTTACCGATGACGATAGGCTGTACGCCCTGTCCGGCTCCCGTCCGTGTGAACTCGTTATAAGAAGCGTCGCGGTCCTGGTCGAAAGCCTTTTGCAGCTTGCCAATCTGCTTGTTGCCGTTGTCCAAGCTGAAATCCACCACGTGGCTCTGCTCCAACAGCTCGCCCGTAGCGGGGTCAGCCTGTCGGGTGCGGCTCTCGGTGACCTTCACATTGGAGTTTTTCACGAAGTCCTTGAATGCCTGCTCGATGGTTTGTTGGCCGAACGCCGCAATGGGCAACAGCGACAGGGCAGGCACCAGCAGTCGCATCATGGCCTTTTTCACTTCTCTTTTCATCATTCGTTCAATTCATATAGTTCGTGGTATAAATCGTTCATAGTTCTACGGGCGACGGTGGAGGCACAATCTGGTAGTCGCCCGACTCGTCCATGACGAGTTGCAGGGCATCCCCTTCGTCGGGCAGCCTCGTGAAAACGGTCTCCACAAAGTTGTTGCGCAACTCTCTGCGGAGCTCCTCACGCTCGCTGACCTGCTCCGTCAGCACCTCTGCCAGGATGCGCCTTTCTTCTTGCAGGTCAATCGTTGGCGAGTCGGACCCGGTTGCCGTCATCACGGTTGAGGTAGGAAGGTTTCTGTTCGGTGTGATTGACTGTTGTTTACGGCCCGAACTCGCCATGATTGCAGTTTTCACCGTTTGCTGTTCCAAGCCACCCGCAACGTTGGATTCCTTCGGTTCCGTGGGTACAGCCTTTGGTTCAATGTGCTTTGCTGGTGCTATGTTTTGTCCTGTAAGTTGCGACTTAGTTGCAATCCCCCACCCTATCCCGGCAACGACCACCAATATCGCGACAGCGGCTATCTGTCTCCACCAACGAGCCAATTGCCTGACCTTCGAATGTTTTTCGGGCGCCTTGCTGTCGGTCATGCCTTGTTCGAACCAAGCGAACATCTCACGATAGACACTCCACTCCTCCCGATTGCAGTCTCTGAGCTGGTCGGCCAACCACTGCTCCTCGTCCAACGTGGTCGCTCCCTGCATAAAGCGGTCGAGCAACTGCCGCATCCGCTCTTCGTCTACCTTATTATATATATGTGCGCGCATAAGCTATCCTCCTATTTCCTTCGTTTGATGTCCTCGTACAATTGTCGGCGAGCGCGGGAAAGCAACGTACGAACCGACTCTTCCGTAATGCCCAACAGTCGGGCAATTTCTTTGCCACTACGCCGCTCCACCTGTCGCATCACGAGAACGGTGTGTTGTGTGGAAGGCAGCCGCGCAAGTCGCTGAGCGAGCCATTCGTCGTTGTCAAGCTCTTCCATCCGCTCTGCCGGAGTGGCATCGAGTGCCACAAGGCGGGTCATTGTGGGTGCATCTACATCGGCCATCGGCTTTCTGCGATGCAGATTGAGCGTCGTCCAACGAGCCATTTTCACCACAACGGCTTCCAAAGAGCGAAACCTCTCCAACTCGTCGTGCATCTGCCACAGGCGGAGCAGCACATCCTGTGCCACATCCTCGGCCTCCATTGGTGACGCCCCGCAGCTCCTGCTCGTCTCCATTGCTCGCTTGCGGAGCCTCGGGGCCATCTGTTCAAATGCACTTTCGTTCATGATTCTTTCGTTGCCTTACAATCATTAGACACACAGGACGGCAGAATGCAAACTGCGGTTAACACACATTAACTCACACGCCAAGTGCTATCCCTCAGTGAGATAATGCCACTTGGCGACAATTGGCTATATCATGAAACGAAAGGTGTTTGGTCTACCGGTCGTTCAAAGGTACGTCTACGAAATGTGTGATCTCAGGAACGCTTCCCAAGGAACCCACCACGGTGACGATGTCGAAACGGAGGGCACCTGCCAGACGGTGGAGTTTCACATAGTGGTTCATGGCACGACGCAGGTTCTCGCGTTTCTGATAGTTGACAGCATCCTCAGGATTTCCAAAAACACGATTGGTGCGTGTCTTCACCTCCACGAAGACAAGGGTCTTGCCATCGCGCGCCACAAGGTCGATGTCGCGATGACCCGACCGCCAGTCGTGTTCCAAGATGGCATAGCCCTTCTTCTGAAGGAAGGCGGCTGCCGTTTCCTCGCCCCAACGCCCCAAGCGCAGGTGCTCTGCCTCCGAAGGACAGGCGGCCACGGCCTTTTCGTGTTCGCCCATGATCTCATAGATAAAGGCCATATTGCGCTGGTTCTCCTTGTTTGCTGGATGGTTTCGCAAAGACTCCTGCAGGAATGGCGCCACTTGCAGGGCTCGCTCCACGGTGGGCATTAGGTGAAGTTCCAGGAAGATGCGGTTCATCACGCGGTGGGCAACGGGCGGCACAGCCTTTCCCTCGCCGTCGGTATGCGGCTGCCAGTCGTCGGGCTGAAGGCCTATCTGGCTCAAGAAGTCGAGCAGCACAAACGAATCGACGGCATTGGCCACGCGCAAGGCGGCATAGAGCATGGCCGTGTGCGCCTTGCCATCGCCATCGTCGATGTTGGGAAGCACGCGCAGCAGAGCCTTGAAGATGCCGACGGCCTCGTCAATCCGTTTTTCCGTCAACCGCTTTTTCAGTATGTCGCTGGCCGTCCAGAACATGGCCAATGTGGTGTATTTCCCTTGATGCACAGCATACATAGGCCGAATGGCTTCGTAGGCTTCTTCGATGCGCCCTTGACGGCGCAGATCAAAAATATCTTTGACTGTCATTTCTTCAGATGAATTGAGCGTTTGATGTTTTCTCTTTCCTACCGTTTCAAAACTGCAACGGCGGTGCAAACTTACGTTATTTTCACGAAACAAGCAAGAAAAATCGGTTTTTTTTCAAAAATCGTTGGTCGTTTGAAAAATTGTTTGTATATTTGCGTCCAAACTAACAATTAAATTTTTTAGAATATGAAAAACTTTGTACTTGCAATGATGATGGCAACGGCTGTGAGCACCACAGCTTTTGCACAGAAGGGAATGAAGAACATTTATGCGTCTTCTTCGAAGCTCGATATCGAGTTGCTTCAGAACAGTGAACAAACCGTACAGCTGAACCGCTATCTTTTTGAGGGCTACAATACGCTCTGCCTGCCCATGTCGCTGACAGCAGAACAGCTGGGCGACATCCGTGTGGAGCGCCTTGCAGGCATCCGTCAGGAGGGAGCCACGTTGAATCTCTATTTCGTTGACTGCACGGACGAAGGCATCCAGGCCGGCGTACCATATCTCATCTATTCGCCCAAGAGTGGGTATCTGAAGGTGAAGAATTCGGATGCATTGTACTTCAACGACGAACTGAAGGCAGTGCGCATGGCCGACAAGAACGGCAACATCGTGACCTTTGGCAGCGGATGGGAATCCATTGCCACCGACGGCCGTTATGGCATTCCTGCACAACAGGATGTGACACCGCTGCAGAGCGTACTGATCCGAACCACCACCGAGAAACAGTTCCTGCCCACTCGCTGCGGCTTCACATGGGACCAGCAGGCTCCCTCGGCCAAGAAACTGGAGATTATCCACGCTGAAAACATGGGTGTGGTGACGGGCATCGCAGGCATCAGCCTCGACAACAGCTACAGCTCCGACGTCTACGACCTGCAGGGCCGCAAGGTGAACAAGAGCCACAAGGGCATCTACATCCAGGATGGCAAAAAGGTGGCTGTGAAATAAGCGGAAACCGCAAAAATCTGTTTATTATCAAAAACACTCTGTTTCAGATTGCAAAACGCTCCGTTTTTGCGTCGGAAACAGAGTGTTTCTGTGTCAGAAACAAAAATGAAACACTACAACCGCAGGGCTATGCCTGCGCAAATCCATTCCGTGTAGATAGGGTTACACCTGTTTCTGCAGCTCTATGCGGAACGTGGTGCCATGCCCCACTTCAGAACTCTTCACATAGATGCGGCCTTTGTGGTATTCTTCCACGATGCGCTTGGCCAGCGAAAGGCCTAAACCCCAACCGCGCTTTTTCGTAGTAAAACCAGGCTTGAAGACGTTCTTCAAGTCTTTTTTTCGAATGCCCTTTCCCGTGTCGCTCACCTCAATGGCTACAAAACCAGATGCCTTGCCACTCTCGCTCCTCGCTCCACGCTCTCCGCTTCTCGAATCGATAATTGTCAGTGTGATGGTGCCGGCACCGCCCATGGCATCGACGGCATTCTTACAGAGGTTCTCGATGACCCACTCGAATAGCGAGGCATTGATCTTCACAATCACATTATGGTCAGGGAAGTTGCGAATCATCTGCACCTTCTGCGACGTACGACGGTCCATATAGTCCACCACGTGGTCCATCACCTCCACCAGGCTCGACGGCACAGGCTCCGGCAGCGAACCGATTTTCGAGAAACGCTCGGCAATGAGTTGCAGGCGCTTCACGTCTTTGTCCATTTCGGGAAGCAAAGCGTCGTCAGGATAGGTCTCTTTCAGGATCTCTGTCCATGCCATCAGGCTGCTGATGGGCGTTCCCAACTGATGGGCGGTCTCTTTCGACAGGCCTACCCACACCTTGTTCTGCTCGGCACGCTTGGAGGTGAGCAGGGCGAAGATGGCTACCACCACGAAGATCATCACCACGCCCAACTGCACATACGGATAGACATTCAGCCGCTTGATCATCAGCGACTCGTCGTAGCACACCTCTATATAGTCGCCCGCAACGCCGGTGTCGTCCAACGAGATACGAATATACCGCCCAGAAGCGAACATACGTTCTGCCTCGTGGGCGGCACATTTTAGGCTATCGTCAAGGGTGCGACCCTCCAGCTTCACATTGCGGAAAGTCTGCACATCGCCGTTCATGTCGCGCACCACCACAGGGATGGTGTTGTTGCCCTCTATCACCTTCAGCACCAAGGCCATATCGGTGTTTTCGTCGGGGCTGTTGAGCGAGCTCATCGCGGCGGCCCAGATTTCCATACGGTTGCGCTCCTCGATGGCAAGGTCGCGCACCAAAAAATGGGACACCACCAAACTGGCCACCGCTATCACCACGGCAGCCACAACGAGAAGAATCTTCACGTTACGGATCTGGTCGGTCCACTGCACTACTTATTCGTTTGTCACAGGAGCGGTGGCAGGGAAGGACACCGTGTAGATGGTAGTGGCATTACCATTGTTCACGCTGGCAGTGACATTCACTGCATGACCCTCTGTGAACACCTCATTCTCAAGTTTCAGTGCGGCAATCTTGCAGGCGGTAACTACTTCGGCATTGTTCTTTGTCACATCGCCTTTCTTCGTCATATTGTCACGCACACCTTCTTTCTCGAAAGCTGCCTTGATCGTGTTATACTCACTCTGGTTGTTGCCCGAAATTGTCATACGGTACCAGATGCTGTCCTCATCGTCGTCGTCGCCACCACAAGAGGAAACACTCATTGTAAACACAACGGCCAAGGCTATCATAACAGCCAGACCGAAAAATCGCTTTAAGTTATTCATACATTATTCTTTTTATAAGTTAATACGCTCTTTAGTTTCACTTTCCGCTGCAAAAGTAGACAAAAAAACCGAAATAATAAAATTATAAGCCTAAAAAAACATCACCATTCAAAAAAATAGGCTATTAAATACGATTTGACACTATAAACACTCATTTTCTCTACCTACCCCCCAACACCCAATGAGGGTACTTGTAGGCTTGAAATGCATAAATGAGCGAAGATGTGGTGTGGAGTTTTGAAAAAAAGTGTGGAGTTTTAAGGGAAATAGTGTGGAGTTTTGATGTTTCTTAAAAACTCCACACCTAAAAATTTGGTAGATTGCAAGGAAACATGTAAATTTGTCTCGGAATTATAATCATTTAAATACAAAATAACATGAGAAACTTTCACCTATTAACTGCCGTTATTGCGGCATTGTTTCTGCCCAGCACGCTATGGGCAGAAGTAGATTCCCCTATCGACATCACATTTTCGGCCAGTGGTGAAGCCACCACTGTGGAGACTGTGACAGTAACCAACCTGACGCACACCGACATCGCGGCGGTGACGCTCAATGGCACAGACATCCTGCGACTCGTGGACCCGAATGCAGCAGCTACTGCCATCGAGAGCGTGCAGCAGACGCTGACCATCACTCAGCCCATCCTGACGCCCAACCCGTCGATGAGCGATGGTACGCTCATCTTCGATGCCCAGGAGGCTGGAGCCGTGCATGTGAGCATCTGCTCTACCGACGGCAAACTCATCGAATCGGCCACCCTGCAGGTAGAGAAAGGGCGCAACACAGCGTTCATTCCTTCGCAGCAGCCAGGCATATACCTTATTAATATAGAAGGCAAGGGCATCAAGGCCAGCACACGATGGATCTGCGGTGGCGCTAAATCGGGCAGCCACATCAGCCTGGGAGGTGCCGCGCAGTGGGCCAACGTCAGTCTGCCCGTGAAGGGAATAGCAACCACCCCTGCAAAAGACGACGATGAAATGGGCGAAAACGAACGATTGACGGCCTCGGCCAACGTCGTGCGCATGAGCTTCTACGAGGGCGACATCCTGCGTTTCGAAGGTTCCTCAGGACAGATGACCACCATCGTGGTCAATGCACCTGAGCGCAGCCACAGCATCCCCTTCTACTTCTATCCCTGTGTGGACGCATCAGGCAACAGCTATCCCATCATCGAAGCTGGTGGCATGCTGTGGATGGCAGAAGACCTGAAATGCCAAAAGGGAATAACCATCTTCTATGAAAACGAGTCGGCCGACTGGGCCAATGCCAAGCAGAACAACGAGTCGACCAACATCGCCATGGTGGTCGACGACGACAATGTATACTACACCTACGCTGCTGCACGGAAGGCAATGCCCGAAGGATGGGCACTCCCCACACTGAGCGAACTCGACCAGGTGGTGCGCAACCTTGGAGGCTATGAGGTGGTAGGCGACAAGATGAAGCGCTCGGGCGACAGCGAATCGTTCCGAGACAAACGGAGTGAGCTGCCCGACTCGCTGCAACTGCGTATCACGCCGAAAGGCTTTGTCAGTGAAGATGGAACCTTCACCGACACCAACAGCGGTTTTGTCCTCACGGCTACCCGCGAAAAGCAGAAGGCCATCTTCATGAAGATTAGCAGCGGCACACCCGCAGCTACCATCAATGGCGGCACACCAGGTAGCGCCAAACCTGAAGACGGACTGGCCAGCTATGCCGCCGTACATGTGCGTGGCGTTCGCCCTGCTTCCAGTGCCTACACCGACATGATGAGCAAGCTCTACACCGCTTCACAGAGCAAGTTCAACGCTCCTCGCAACGCTGACGATGCTGTCGTAGATGAAGAGAACCCCTACACAGGCGAAGTGAACCCCTACACGGGCACACCCTGTGGCGACTACTACACTGTCGACCATTCCACCAAGCAGATTGTCATGGACGTGACGGGCCAGAAGTGCATGGGATGGACCAGTGCCAACGACAATTATGTTCCTTGGGGGCTGGACGAAAGCTATTTTGGTACTGTCTTTGTGAATGCTAATGATGGCGCCATTACGCAAAAGCAGCCTGAGGGAGACTGGATTAGAAATGCACAAGGTGAACGTATGAACCGTACGCGCCTGAAGAAGTTCAGTCAGCAGAAGGTAGAAGACGGTACATACAACACCTTGAAACTTACCTATAATGTAACAATCCACGACTACCAATCCGATGGTTCCACCAACGGACACTGGATGGCTCGCGACTTGGAGGGCAAAGAAGGAACGCTTACTTTGGAAGTGTTTGGCAATGCCGATACTGACTTTGCCTTGCAGAAGAGCATCACATGGCCTGAGACCTTCGTCATGACAGAATACGACGGCTATTCCAACGACGAATCGCGATGGACTGAAGACCTCCGCGTCAACGAGTACTTCATGAAGCGACTGAATTTGCTCTGTGCCGACTTCAACAACGATGGTGTTGACGATGTGGTTGTAGGTTTCTGTGGTGAATGGAAGGTGTACGATGGCAAAGACTACGAAACTATTTTGGCAGAACGTTCGTTCCCGACCAGTTGCGTCCGTGCCTGTGTGGGTGACCTCAACGAGAACGGCTACAACGACTTAGGCCTGATCTATGAGAATGAGGGTGAGAACCTTGTCCAGGTACATGTGCTGCTCGACGACATCAAGAAGTTCGACGCCCATCAGAACACCGATTTGGAATACGTGGCCGACTACTCTAAGACGCTCGAGCATGTGGGCGCGTCTGGCGTGACACCCTTCTTAGACATCAAGTTCGACGACATTACCAATACAGGTAAAGGTGTGCTCTGTCTCACTGTGCCCAACCGTCACATAGAGAAAAATGTGAAGTCAGCTTTCTACATATTGCACAGAGGCAACGGCAACACCCTCCAACAAATCTACAAATTTGAAGAGGAACCGAAATTCCAGCTCCGCAACGGGGGGCATGACTGGGGCAATGACCTTTCAAGCACCAACACCAACAGCACCATCGCTGTGGTACATACCCGAGGCATGGGCGAGCGTCCCGACGTTTTGCTGCGCAATGGCCTCTATCGCTTTGATGACAGCAACCAGTTGGTAGCAGTCAATATTGGAGGCCATAAGGAAGACGGTACACTCATTGATGCAGCGATCCTGAGCGACTGTGTAGCCGTTGGACGATTCACTGACGACCTTGAGGAAGGCCCCGAACAACTGGCCTATTTTGGAACGACGGTGGAAGGTACCTATTCAAAGAAATGGAACGGTGATGCAGGCGACATCCACAGTCGTGGAATCCGCGGCTACGTGGAATTGTTGACGCCAGTCATCGTTGGTAGCGACTCCTACATGACCCGCAAGGAACTGCATAGCGGCCACATCGGTTCGGTCTGTAGTTGGACGAAAGACGGCGATTACCACATTGGTGCCGCCCTGCCTGCTTTCTGTGCCACCTCTTACAAAGACATTGACACACGCCGCTATAAGTTCGTCTCTTGCCAAGCCACGATGAGCGAGCCGCGCATCAAGTTTGCCCTCGCTGCTGCCCCCTACTGGGCCAAAGTGCCGGCAGGTTATGACAATGCCGGTGAGGATTACGACTATGGCGATGCCAGTCCGTCGACAGAATGGGCTACGAGCAGCAGCTCCACTGAAGTAACGGGCAACTCCAACGCCACATCGGCCTCCGTCATCTTCGGCTACGAGCAGGAGAACAAGGTCTCGCTCTTTGGTGTTGAGTTTGGAAAATATGGTTTCGAGTTCGAAACCAACATCGGCTATGAATGGGAGAAGAGCGTCTCTGAGGGTATCACCTATGCCTTCGAATCGGGTTGCTCTGCAGGCCGCGAAAACAAGGTGGGCCTGACCATGACACCCGTATGGCTCTATACCTATGAATGCATTGAAAGCAACGATCCCGACAACATTGGCATGACCGTCGTTTGTGGTGCTCCCAGCTATCCGCGCGATCTGGAACTCTCTGAAAGCGACTATATGCTGCTGCGCGGCGACCGTGACGACATTCCCGACGTGAGCACCATCTTCACCCACACGCCAGGCGACCCGCTCACCTATCTGAACAACCCCAATTTGGTGACAAGCACCAGTAATATCATCTGGAGCAACAACAACAAGGACCAATATTCCACAACCGGTTCTGACGGAACGAAATCGTTCACCATCGAGGTGAGCCAGGAAAACTCCACCACTACCACCAATACCTTCAGTCTCGACATGTCACTTGTGGCCTTCGCAGGCGCTTTCAACCAGACCTTCAAGGCAGGATTCGGCATGGGTTACAACCACAAGTGGGAGACCACCTACACCACAGGCTTCGGCACCACTGTCACAGGCACCGTGCCACTGCCCAAGCGCTTGGGCGATGTGCCCATGTTCGACTGGAACATGTGCCGCTACAGCGTCAAGGTGGGTGGACAGGAATTCCCCGTAGTCAACTACATAGTGAAGAATGTTCGCAAACCATAACCACATTGTGAACAACGTTCGCAAACCATAAATCTCTAATTCGCGCTTCCCACATCGGGAAGCGCGTTTTCTTATACACACAAAAAAAGCGTCCTCCGAATCGGCTGACCGAAACGGAGGACGCTCATCAAAAAAAGGCGGCTACCTACTCTCCCGCATTGCATTGCAGTACCATCGGCGATGGCGGGCTTAACTGCTCTGTTCGGAATGGGAAGAGGTGGGACCCCGCCGCAATAACCAC
>Ga0310695_10002757_pt1 | contig 36180 bp, 36 predicted proteins | sample RumenRJG_04DNA_FD_203882 | JGI IMG/M metagenome (GOLD analysis project Ga0310695, IMG submission 203882) | Bovine rumen microbial communities from Lethbridge, Alberta, Canada - RJG_04 (v2) (version 2) | ecosystem: Host-associated > Mammals > Digestive system > Stomach > Rumen | place: Canada... | reverse complement strand
CATATATATTCCTTGGAGTGTTTCGAGTCGCAGCTCTGGTCTCTGCCAAGACCTTTTTACTTAAACAATGTTGCAAAATTAGTCATTTCTGATAAATTCTGAGGTTTTATGAGTAATTTTGTGGCTGAATTTGTGAATTATTAGGATTTATAGATGGGTAACATCAAGATAGTGAGAGGTGTGTTCGACACCAAGTTGGAACTGGAACATGCTGGTGTAGCAGCAGGATTTCCCAGTCCGGCTGATGATTATAGGCATGAGACGCTGGACTTTAACCGTGATTATATCCGTCACCCAGAAGCTTCGTTCTATGGCGATGTGGAGGGTGATTCGATGAGGGATGCAGGACTTTTGGACGGTGACCGTGTGATTATCGACAGGGCTGTAGAACCGCATGACGGCTCTATTGTCGTGGCATGGTGGGACGGTGGCTTCACGATGAAATTCCTCGATCTGACACATCGGAAAGACGGCTACATCGAACTGCGACCAGCCAACCCTGATTACCCCGTGTTCAAGGTCACTGATCCTGAGAACTTCCAGATTTGGGGCACGGTGATCCATTTGATTCGTACTTTTGAAAAGATATAAAACAAATGTACGGTATAGCTGATTTGGACAATTGTTACTGCTCATGCGAGAAGGTTTTCCGTCCTGACTTGGAGGGAAAACCTATCGTGGTTCTGTCGAACAACGACGGTTGCGTAGTGGCTCGTTCCAATGAGGCAAAGAAGATGGGTATCAAGGAGGGTACGCCATACTTTCAGTTGGCTCAGTTGTTCCCCGGGCAGAAAATCGCCGTTTTCTCCTCGAACTATGAACTCTATGGAGAACTGACAGGCCGTGTAGTGAGCATCATTCGACAAGAAACACCAGCCTATTTCCGCTATTCAATAGACGAGTGTTTCATGTATCTCGACGGCATAGAGCTGGATAAGTTGCAGACGTGGGGAGAGAATCTGCACAAGCGAGTGAAGCGTGAGGTGGGACTGCCAATCAGCATCGGACTGGCTCCCAACAAGACATTGGCCAAGATTGCCTCGAAACTGGCGAAGAAATATGCAGCCTATAAGCATTGCTGCATGATCAACACAGACTATAAGCGTGAGAAGGCGCTTGAATGGTGTCCCATCGAGGATGTCTGGGGCATCGGCAGACGCTATGCTGCCAAACTACAGGCACTTGGTTGCAAGACGGCTCTCGACTTTGCCAAGCATCATAAGGACTGGGTACGACAGACGTTCAACAACATCAACATCGTGCGTACATGGCAGGAACTGAACGGTGAGGATGCTGTGCCGAATGAGGAACTTGCCAAGAAGAAATCCATCTGCACCAGCCGCTCGTTCAATGGCATGATCAGCGACAAGGACACCCTGCGCACTCACATTGCCAACTATGCTGCCCGTTGTGCCGAGAAACTGAGAACTCAGAAGACAGTTGCCACTACCGTTGGCGTATTCGTAAATACGAATGCCTTCCGTGAAGACCTGGCACAATACTGGAACTTTCAGGAAACACGGCTCGTCACTCCAACTAGTTCTACTATTCCCATTGTTCAGGCAGCTCACGATGTGCTTGACCGCATTTTCATACAGGGCTACCAATATAAGAAAGCGGGTGTCATCGTGATGGGTATCTCACCAGACAGTCCCATCCAGCAAGACTTGTTCGACCTGAATGCCGAACAGATTCAGAAGATGCGCCGCCTCGATGAGGTGATAGACCGCATCAACCGCATGCACGGCTCAGAGACCATTGTCATTGGTGCCCAGCAGTACACCCAGAAAAACGGCAAGGGGAAGGCAGAAGTCTTTGCCAATGCCATCAAGCACGATTTCAGGAGTAAGAATCCAACGACCCGTTGGAGCGACATTATAAAACTCAAATAAAAAAGATAGACTATGGCACATTTTGGACAATCTGACGATTACCGACGTGATGAACTGATACGAATCATCGAGCATTCTGTTGAGAAGTTGACGTTAGCAGAGTTAGAGGCCCTGTATTACGATATGACCACGAAGTCGTATATCAATGACAATTAAGTGTATGGTACAGCAGATAGAGATCATCATGAAACCGAAACGTAGAGGTTTCCACTTGGTGACGAGTGAGATTCTGAGCCAGTTACCCATACTGCCGAAAAAAGGTATCGTGAACATCTTCACAAAACATACTAGTTGCGGACTGAGCATCAACGAGAACTGTGATCCTGATGTTCGCATCGATATGGAAACCATCTTCAATCGCCTCGTGCCTGAGAATCGTCCTGAGTACGAGCATACGCTGGAAGGTGCAGACGATATGCCAGCCCACGCCAAATCGACGTTGAGCGGTGTCAGCATCACCATTCCCATCACCGATGGCCGTTTGAACCTTGGCACCTGGCAAGGGATCTACTTCTGCGAGTTCCGCAACTACGGCGGTTCCAGAGAATTGGTTGTTACAATTATAGGAGAATAGCATGAAGGAATTACTCTTAGTCTGCATCGGCAGTTTCTTTGGAGGTGGCTTACGCTATCTGGTCGGCAAAGCTGTTCAGTCGTGGGTAGCCGTCTCGTTTCCTTGGGGAACGATTATACACATTGCTCAGCCTCACTATGGGGCTGATTGCCGTAATCATTGGTTATCAAATTGTGAAGTAATGACGGTAAGAGGAACCATACTTTCATTAATATTAGTATTGGCCTGTATGGCCTCGTTTGCGCAACAGGCGGGAACGGGTGCAAAAGGAAAGGTCGCCGATCCAGACAGCTTGGCAGCATGGTACGAAAAGACGCTGCAGCTGGGCGGCATAACGGTGACGGGTCGGGCTGCCGACAAGAAGGTGACGGTGGAGAAGACCAGCATCAATCCGTCGGCCTCGGTAACAGCGGCTACGGGATCGGTACTTGAAGTGCTACGCAGTTCATCGACAGTAACGGTGGACGGCAGCGGGCAGGTGTCGATACGCGGCAACTGCAATGTGCTGATACTGGTGGATGGCGTGCCTACGACGCTCGACGGGCTGGGCAGCATCCCGGCGGCCAACGTCCAGAGCATCGACATCGTGACCAGCCCTGATGCGAAGTACGACGCGGAGGGCACAGGCGGCATCATCAGCATCACTTCAAAGAAGCAGACACAGGAGGCTTTCACGGCGATGGCTTCGGCAAACTATGGGTTCAATAACTTCATGAATGGCAACGTGGCCATGAGCTATAACGTGGGGCGCTGGGGTATCAGGCTAAACTATAACGGAAGATACGAGAAAGACAAGATAGAAAGCGAACTTCATCGTCAGATCCGGCAAACGGGAAATGCCTTTGAACAACTGATTGACGCAGAGAAAAAGACGACGCTTCACAATATCGGCCTGAACGTGAACTACAAACTGACGAAGCAGGATATCGTGACGCTGGACGTAAAGGCAGGATTCCCAAGGATGAATAACCTGCAGACGATGCATAACCACTACGTGACGGCTGGCGTGACGAGCGAGAAACTGCGTCAGACGGATATCACGTTTAATCGCGAGATGCTGGAGGGTTCGCTCACTTACAAGCACATCTTTGAGCCGAATAAGCGCGAGGTCAGCACATCAGCATCATTGTCGGCCATCAACGGGCATCGGCCTTCCTATTATTATGAAGCCAACAAGATGGTGCAGCGATCAGAATCGGGCGGCCATCCGCGTATTGCCACATGGCAACTCGACTATATGACCATGCTGGGCAAGGGCAAACTGGAGACGGGCGTGAAGATGACGTATCGGCAGAACAACATTGACCACAAGATGTACGAATGGAACGAGGCGACCAGCGACTGGCAGCTGTCCATACCGCTTAGCAACGACCTGCGCCATCGCGAGTATATCCCAGCTGCGTACATCTTGTATTCATCGAAACTCTCGCAGCAGCTGACGATGAAGGCAGGACTGCGATTCGAATACAGCCGCACGACATTAAGAAACGATAAAGACCACTTGGACGAGGCCCGCAATTGCTATTTCGTGGCTCCCAATCTAGTGCTGAACTATCGCATCAGCGACCCATGGCAGCTTTCCATCGGACTGTCGCGCCGCATTTCGCGCCCCACCTATCCTCAGCTGAATCCCTACATCAACCTCATCGACAACAATACCTACGAGACGGGCAACGTCCATCTGAAGCCAGAGAAGGCCAACAAACTCGACATCGGCTACTCCTATGCGGGACAGTCGCTGAAGGTGAACGGCAATGCCTACCTTAACTACACGCAGGACTACATCAACCAGATAGCCTATATCGACCAGAACATTCTTGTGATGACCTACATCAACGGTGACCAGTACCTTAACAGCGGTGTGGAGCATAACATCCGCTGGAGTGCCCAGCGGTGGCTCGGTGTGGACGTGGGCTGCAACGTGTTCTATACAAAGTCGCGTGGCACCAGTCAGGGCGTGACGTTCAGAAACGAGGGCTGGACTTGCAACAGCAATGCTACGCTGAACATTATGCCTCTAAAAGGGATGACCATTCAGGCACAGTACTTCGTCACCACGCCGCAGTACTTCCCACAGTTCACCACCAAGACCATCCACTATTGCAACCTCGGCATCCGACAGCAGTTGCCCAAGAAGGGAGTGACCTTCTCGGCTCTTCTTACTGATGTGTTCAACACCCGCCGATGGGACATTTCGTCAGACAATTCCGTCTATACCCTCGTCAACAACAGCCGTAACCGTAGTCGTATCTTCTGGCTCGGCATCAGTTGGAATTTCCATTCCTACAAGCACGTCGGTGGTCAGAAAAAACAAGAGGAAGATAGAAGCGTAATCAAATTAGGAGAGTAATAATCCGATTAAACAATAGAAGATAATTATATGGTTAACTACGGACTAAAGGATAAAGTAGCCCTGATTACAGGAGCGAATAACCCGCAGGGGATTGGGGCATCAACGGCATTTGCTTTTGCTCGTGAAGGGGCAAAGGTGGTCTTGATATACAAGAGAATCCATAGGCAGTTTGACCAATCGAAGACTGGCAAGAACGGTGTGGACAGGTATTTCGAAGCAAACTCAGGCAATGCTGATCGTGTTGAGAGCAGGCTAAAGGAAATGAATGCCGACTATATGATTCTGGAAAGCGATATTTCCAATGAAGCTGCCGTAAAGGAAATCTATCCGAAAGTCCTTGAACGATTTGGAAAGGTCGATATTCTGGTCAACAATGCGGCCGATGGTGACATGGACGGCATCGACACCATAGAGAAAATTACGCAGAATGTGATTGATGACACGTTTGCGGTCAATGTCCGTGGAAGTGTCCTGATGACAAGGGAGATGATTACCCATCGCGGTGATTATGGGCGCATCATCAATATTTCAACCGATGCATCACAGGTTTTTGCAGGGCAAATAGCCTACGGAGCAAGTAAGGCCACACTTGAAGCACTTACCCGCAGCATAGCCTTGGAAGTGGCAAAGTACGGCATTACCGTAAATTGTGTTGCACCAGGTCCCACTCAGACGGGATGGATTGACACCGATTTGGAACAGTCTGTTCTTCCAGTCATTCCTATGGGTAAACTGATTCAGCCGGAAGATATTGCAGAAACGATTCTGTTTCTGGCAAGTGAGCAGGCGAGAATGCTAACGGGGCAAGTCATTAAAGTTTCTGGTGGACATGCCTTATGACATTATGACTGACTACGATTCCATATGGCGCACACAGGACGAGATTAGAACGGTTGTGAATGCCGTTCTGGGTGAGTGCATCTGGAATCTAAGCTATAATGAGCAGCGTATGGCCATAGAACTGGAGCTTACAAAGTATCTGGAGGAGGAAGAGGTTGACACACTTATCAACCAGTTTCCAGCTCCTGCTGACTATGATGGCGTAGGCTCGAAGGGAACAAAGTTCGTATTTTATATGTAAAAAGAAGGGAACTCCCATTTCTGAGAGCTCCCCCGTGTCCTTTTTGAAAGGCATATATAGAGGCAAAACGTACTCTTTATCTGCGTCCGAAATGACCTGCGTTGCTGTGTCCATGGCGTGGTGTGTTGCTGGCCAAGGTGTGGTTTGAAATACCGTGACGCTTGTCAACTTTCACAGGAGCCTTTGCGTGATGCGGAGCAGGTGCTGGTGCATGATGTACAGTGGGCTTTGTCACCTTGCGGTCAGCATAGAAGCGGACATCACGATGGTTGTTTCCACCCTTGTAGGTCACGAACACCGTTGGACGGTCATTGTAGAAATGCCCTCTGTTGTAGTGAGAGTACACTGCGAATGTCCAGCTACCAGCCTTCCAAGCCACAGGACGATAGAAGTGTGAGAGTGCCACATACTTGTCGTACTGCCAGCTATTCAGGACATAGCGGAGGTCAGCATTGCGGCGATCCCACCAGATGCCGAAGACATCACCGTTTCCGTTCAGGCTCATCAGGTAGTCGAGGTTGATCTCATAGACTGCCTCATACTGTGCAGCGGTAAGGTTGAGCTCGTAAGCCATCTTGTCAGAGAGGAAGAGGGCTTCGTTCTTTGCTGCGTTATAGCTCATTGCGTTGGCCGAGATAGTCATGACCATCATCACTGCCAGGATCATCATCTTCTTCATATCTTTATCTCCTATACTTTAGAGTTTGACATTTTGTTTCTTGTTCACGGTGCAAAGTACGGCATTTTTCGGCTGATTTGCAAAGGATAAATCCTAAAGTGGAGGGGGGAAACTCCTAAACCTTAGCAGGATTTTCCCCTCCAGCATTCTTATTCTGCAAGAAAATTAGTAAATTTGCAGCCATTAAATATAGATATATGGAATTCAGAGAGATGAGACGCAAGCGCCAGCAGCTTGCAGAAGAAGAGAGCATTGGCATACTTCAGAAGGCAACTTCTGGCACATTGGCATTGATGGGTGATAATGATTATCCGTATGCTGTTCCTATCAGCTATGTCTATCATGAAGGGAAGCTATACTTCCATAGTGCTTTGACTGGCCATAAGGTTGATGCCATCCGCAAGTGCGATAAGGCATCTTTCTGTGTCATCGAGAAGGATGATGTTCAGCCGGAGAAGTACACCACCTTCTTCCGTAGCGTGATTGCTTTCGGCAGAATCCACATCATCGAGGATGAGGGAGGGACCCACGATGTTGATAATATCGTGGGAGGGTACCACGAGAAGTTGGAAGTGGCCCGAATGCTCGGCAACCGCTACAATCCGAATCAGGACGAAGCCTTGCAGAAAGAGATTGAAAGCGGTCTGTCTCGTATGCTGGCCATCCGCTTTGACATCGAGCATCTGACAGGTAAAGAAGCAATAGAGTTGGTAAGAGGGCGTCAGAATAATGACTGATTCTGATTGCATCGCCACACTCTGACCAAGGTCAGAGAATCCCCAGATAGTCGAAAAACTTATCCGGCCAGTAGTTCATAATCAGCTCGTCTGGAAACTCTGTCTCTGCCAATAGCGGATAAAGACGTTCGTAGTCGGCTATCTGGAATGAGATGTGTGCATCGCTGCCGAGAATGGTAGGAACCTCGTACTTCTTGCAGAGGCGCAGGATCTCCAGATTGTTATCCCTTGCCACCGTCTTATGGCGCTGTGGAGCCAGTGAATGGTTGTTCACCTCCAACAGCGTATGCACCTCCTTGGCTGCCAACACTAATGGCTCGAAATCGAGTTCACAAGAGCCATCGCCCGGATGACTGATGATGTGAATCTTCGGATTCTTGATGACATTCACCAGCCCTTGTGTATTCTCCTCTTTCGTGCCAGCCTTAAACCATGCCGCATGAACGCCAGCTATGGCAATGTCGAGCCAACCTATCTGTTCATCAGTCAGGTCAAGGCTTCCTTTCGTGTCGAGGATGTTGATCTCGCAGCCCATCAGCAGCCGAATGCCGTACATCTGACGAGGCACCACGAACATATTCTTGAAATACAGCGTCGGGCAAGTGCCTGGCACGCTCGGCCCATGTTCGGTGATTCCTAGCACCTCCAACCCCTTGTCGGCAGCGGCCTTCGCCATCTCCTGCAGACTGCTGTAGGCATGACCCGATGCCACCGTATGTGTATGTGCGTCTAATAATACCTTTCTCATATTTATATAAAGATAGTCATATAGAGCGGAAGATACAACACATTGTCCTTCCTGCTGACATTATAGCGGCTCAATACGATTGAGCGGTGTATCTTGTCTGTATAGTCTTTGACGGCAGCATCCAAGGAAGTGTGTTTCTTGTATTTCTCTCCAGACTTCACTTCAATGACAGTAATCTTGTTCTGCTCCTCAATGATGAAATCGAGTTCCTGCTTGCTGTTCTTGTCGTAATAGTGGAGTGAGATTCCCTTGGCTGACAAAGCACAGGCCACGTAGTTCTCAGTCAGGGCACCTTCATTGACGCTGATGTCACCGCTCAATACTTGAAACTGGATGCCTTTGAGCAGGATGCTGCCCAACAATCCCGTGTCCACCATATACAGTTTATACAGTTTTCGGTTTTCAGTAGCCTCGAAGGGGAGTTCAAATGCTGCTGTGTTGAAGGAATAATAGGCTATCCCGGCATCGATAAGCCACTGGGTAGGATCTTCATATTTGCGTCGCGAGGCTCCCTTCTCCAAGTCTGCCAGAATGAAGCGTTTGTCTTCCTTGGCCAGTTCTGAGGGAATGGCATCGAATACGCGCTTTACCAGCACCTGATCCTTACCGGCATATTGTGTGATATCAGCCCGATAGGTTGTCAGAATAGAACGATGCACCTTCTCAACGGCACGGAAATCAGGATTGTTGACGAATGTCTGCACTGCTTCGGGCATACCGCCTACGGCAAGAAACTGACGATAGTACTGGCTCATCTGCTGATGGATGAAGTCAGGCACTGGCGTTTCATGGAGGTAAGAGTCCCTCAGCACGTCAAACACCTGGTCTGATATACCGTTTGCCCAAAGGAATTCCTCAAAATCGAATGGGAACATCGCAATCTCTTCTTCATAACCGACAGGATAAGAGGGCACTGGCTTGTAATTGATTCCTAACAGAGAACCGGACTCTATAAAATCATAGGTGTGCTCCTCAACGAGAAACTTTATTGCTGTACGTGCATTGGGGCACTCCTGAATCTCATCGAGAAACACAAGCGTCTTGCCCTCGACAAACGGGCCAAAGCCCATAGCAGACAGGTTGGTTATGATGGTCTTGGTATCAAGGTCGCCATCAAAAGCCTTTTGTGCTATCGGACGTTTCACGAAGTTCACTTCAACAAAATGGGCATAGTGCTGCTTGGCAAACTCACGTACTACGGTAGTCTTTCCTACCTGCCTGGCACCTGTAAGCAAAAGGGCTTTCCGACATCCGCCTTGATGCCACTCTTCTATCTGTGGTAATACTTTTCTTCTAAGCATAATTACAACTTTTCGCAATGTTTTTGAAGACTGTTTTACAACTTTTCGCCGCCTTTTTGAGTGCAAATTTACAACTTTTCGCCATATAATCCAAATATTTGCTGCTATTTTTTTCAGTCTTCCTTAAAACCCTGTTAAACATTCTTATGTTTCCTCGCCAGATATTCTATTGCCAATACTGGCCAGAGGGGCACTTTGCGGATATTTGTTCTTACGGCTGGAATATCACACAACAGGAAGACAGACGCCAGGAGCAGGGTAAACCAGATGACGTAGCCATAGACCTGTTTGATGGCCACAAGCATCATGGTGTGCAGATAACTGTTGCCCATAAAATGATAACTGGAAGAATATGTTCCTACCCTTGATGTCAGAAACGAGGCTGTGACTATTGATATTTTTGATTATTTAGAGCAAAAAAGACTGGAGAACCATATTGGTGAACATTCCGAAAAGATGAAGTCTGTGCGTTTTCTGTAATAATCACTAGGCCGTTCATCACATAATGGTGCAGAATATCCCAGAAATTTGGCAGAAAGAGCGATTATCTGTACTTTTGCAGCGCAAATTAGAAAAAATGACATTAGAAACAGAAACAATGAAAGTATTACCTGCCGAAGTTTTCGTTAAAACCGTAAATGGTATTTTTGAAGGAATGTTGAATGTATAAAAGAAGAAATATGGAAAAAGAAATGAAATTTTGTCAGAGTTGCGGCATGCCGTTAACAGAAGAAGTCCTCGGCACTAATGCCGACGGCAGTAAGAACGAAGATTATTGCATGTACTGCTACAAGGATGGAAAATTCCTGCAGGATTGCACTATGGAAGAGATGATTGAGCATTGTGCGCAGTTTGTTGGCGCTGTAAACGAGGGGTTGGAGAAACCCATCACCAAGGAGGAATATATCGGTATGATGAAAACATATTTCCCCCAGTTGAAGCGTTGGCGCAAAACGTTGAATGTTAGTAACAATGAAGTCGTGAATGTCAATCCAGCTTTGGCAGGCATTAAAGAACTCATTGCACAGATGGCCGACAAACAGCCCATCGCTTACATCTCATCCGTAGATCAAGAAGGTTTTCCTTGGTCCAAAGCCATGTTGAAGCCACGCAAGCGTGAGGGGATCAAGACCTTCTACTTTACAACCAACACATTCTCAATACGTGTGGCTCAATACAAGGCTAATCCCAAGGCCAGCATCTACTTCTGCGATGCAAAAGGTTTCAAGGGCATGATGCTGCGTGGCACAATGGAGGTCTTGACAGATGCCAAGAGCAAAGAGATGATTTGGCGTAAGGGCGACGAGCAATACTACCCTGAGGGCGTAACCGATCCAAACTATTGCGTTCTGAAGTTCACCGCCACCGATGGCCGTTTCTATAGCGATTTTTATCCACGTAGCTTTATTCTTTAAGCGATGAAGAGAGAAATAGACCCTCAAGAGAGTAACCGTGCAGAAGCATTCCGTATGTGGATGTCATCACCCATGCCGATGGTGACATTGGTGAAGACGCTGGATGTTAGCCGCTTGGTAAAGGTCAGCAAAAAGAGCGGAATGAAGTTCACAATGCTGATGTGCTGGTGCGTAGGCAAGGCTGCTGGCCAAGTGAAGGAGTTCTATACGCTGCCTGTAGACGGGAAATTGTATCGCTACGACAAGCTTGCCGTCAACGTCATTGTAGAGACCAGTAAGGGAGGCATCAACTCCTGCGACATTCCTTTCTCCGATGATTTACAGCAGTTCAATCGCGACTACCTGATGCTCACAGAGCAAGCCGCGAGAGAAAGCAGAAGCTCTTTCTTTGAAGACTATATGATTATCGGCACATCTGCCATGATACAGACGGAACTCGACTGCATAGTCAACCAATACACTGACCAGTTCTGCAATCCGATGGTGATGTGGGGCAAGTACCGCCAGGGCCTGTTCAAGACGACGCTGCCCGTATCGTTCCAGTTCCATCACGTTCAGATGGATGGAGGCCACGCTGGAAGGTTCTTGGCTAATTTGCAGAAAGAAATCGATAACATCAAATAATGAACGTAATATTATACATACACGGCAAAGATGGTAGTGCAACAGAGAGTGAGCACTACAAGCTGCTTTTTCCTGACTACGAAGTGATAGGCTTGGACTATCAGACATTCACTCCATGGGATACAGGTAAAGAGATACGTATAGCTGTAGAAAAACTAAAAAGTAAATACAAGAACGTCATCCTGATTGCCAACAGCATCGGGGCTTTTTTCAGTATGAATGCTGGTATCGACGAGATGATTCGGAAAGCCTACTTCATCTCTCCTATCGTGGATATGGAGAAACTGATTGTCGACATGATGGAGTGGGCCAATGTCACTGAGCAGGAGTTGGAATCAAAAGGTGTGGTTCACACAGACTATGGCAAAGATTTGTCGTGGGAGTATCTGAGCTACGTCAGAAGCCACCCTATAGAATGGCGTGTGCCAACGAAGATTCTGTACGGCAGCAACGACCATCTGACTTCATTAGAGATTATCACCGACTTTGCCAATAAGCATCAAGCCACTCTAACTATCATGAAGAATGGTGAACATTGGTTTCATACTGAAGATCAGATGCTGTTTTTGGATAATTGGATAAAAAAATGAGTCAATGAAGCGAATCCCTAATCTCCTGTCGACTATCGGCCAGTCATACTTCGTCCCAATTGCATGGATGACTGTTTGCACCGCCTTCTTTGCAGCTATACAGGAAGGTCATTTTATTCATCGTAAATCAAGAAGATTATGAACATACTAATTATAAACGGAAGCCCAAGAAAGAGGGGTTTGATTTCTCAGATGCTTGACATCATGCGAGAAGACGTAGAATCAAGGGGAGACCTGGTACAAACAGTTTTCACCAACGACTTGACCATAAAGCCTTGCATCGGTTGTATGGTCTGTCGCACCAAGCTTAAGTGCTCGATTGCTGAGGATGATTCCCAGCGGGTATTGAAGATGATACAGGAAGCCGATGCTATCATCATGGGAGCGCCCTGCTATTGGGGCAATATCCCAGGACAGATGAAACTGCTTTTCGATCGTATTGTTTATGGTATGATGCGCGATACACCCCGTTTTCCAGAGCCATTGATGAAAGGCAAGAAGTGTATTCTCATCAGCACCTGCACAACGCCCTGGCCTTGGAATATCTGGTTCAAGCAATCAAGTGGTGCAATCCGAACTATGCGTGAAATTTGCCGCTATTCCGGCTTCAAGATTGTTGCTACTATCGAACGAGGCGGTACAGCTATGCATCCGCAACTATCCGAGAAAGACATACAGAAATGCCATAAGGCAATAAGAATAATATAATTCATAGTGATGAAAAGACTAGTTTTTGCTACGACTATAGCCCTTGGGTTTATATCAGCGAGTGGACAGGGGCAGCAAGATAGCTTAAAATCTGTAAGCAAGATGCAGGAGTTGCAGGAGGTTGTCGTGAAGGGCAACCTCCCTAATACCCGTCTGAAGGGCAATGCCATGATAACCCGCATTCAGGGAACTCCGCTATCAGATGCAGGCACCCTGGGCGAGATGCTGGTAAAAGTGCCAGGCATGACGGGGACGGACGAGGCACCCGTGGTATTGGGGAAGGGTTCTCCCCTTATCTATATCAACGGCCGGCTGATGCGCGACAATAGCGAATTGAAGCGTCTGCGCAGCGAGGAAATCCGCGATGTAGAGGTGATAAACAATCCTGGTGCGCAGTATGACGCGACGGTGCGGGCCGTGGTGCGCATCCGCACTGTCCGTCAGCAGGGAGACGGCCTCAGTCTCGACCTCACGCTGTCCGATGAGCATGACCTGCGTTACGATTTCGACCGTCCGCAGGCGAAGGTAGGTGCTAACTATCGCAAGAACGGCATTGATGTGTTTGGCTCTGTGTATTACTATCATCAGGACTATCGTCAGTACAGCACCATCGAGGATATCACCACAACGGATAAGGTTTTTCGTCAGTATGGTCCCTACACGATGACGTGGAAGCACGATAACCTGACCTATACAGCAGGTGTGAACTGGCAGTTGAATGACAATCACTCTTTAGGTGTTCGAGCCAATCTGACGCATCGTCCGAAAGCAGGAACCAATCAGGTGATATACGATGAGGATGTGTTTGAAAGGCTACGGGTAGGCGACGGAACGTCGGGAATGAGCAATGCGCTGATTGATCATCTCTATTCGCACCAGACAAGCAAAGAGTCGAAGCCTTTGGGCTTGCTCACCAATACCTATTATAATGGTAAGGTGGGCAAGTTGGGCATCGATTTCAACTTCGATTTCATGAAAAACGGCACGGATACCGATCGTGAGAACGTGGAGCAGAGCCAAGTGCAGGACGATTTTGTCGTCAGCAAATCGGGCACTAAGAGTCATCTCTATGCAGGTAAGCTGGTGCTCTCCTACCCTATCTGGAAAGGCCAACTTGAGGCTGGTACTGAGATGACCTTCGTGAATCGTAACAATACCTATTGGATTGACAAGGCCCTGATAGCTAATACCGATGCAGATATCACAGAGAACAATATCGCTGCCTTTGCAGAGTTTGGCTGCGACTTTAAAGAGTTTGGTAATGCCTCTGTGGGTCTGCGATACGAGCATACGCTCTTGGAATACGATGATGCCATTAATAGAGCCGACTATCTGCATCGCTCGATGGACGAATGGTTCCCTACGGCATCCTACTCTGTGGCCTTAGGTAAGGTACAGACGGCCCTGTCGTACAGTATGAAGACTTATCGCCCCAGTTTCTTTGCCATGAACGATGCTGTGACCTATATCAGTCGTTATATGTATCAGGCTGGTAACTCTCAGCTGCTCAATGAGCGAGTGCGCGATCTGACGCTGAACGTGTCGTATAAATGGGTTACCCTGACTGCATCGTACGAGCACCTGACTAACCCCATTACCCAATGGAACTTCCTGACAGAGACTGATGCCATGCTTTGCAAGCATATCAATCTCGACAAGCCCATCAACACGCTGAGCGCCTATTTGGCTGTGACACCTCGTGTGGGCATCTGGTCGCTTAATGCTACTGCTGGTATCGAGAAGCAGGACCTCTATCTGGATGTGGAAGGACCCAAGGGCGTTTATCGTGTTTATTACGACAAACCGCAATATACGCTTAATGCCTATAACACGGTTACGCTGAAGCATGGCTGGAAGTTTGATGTCAATCTGATGTACCGTTCAAGTGGATGCTCATACGTATTCTATAACGACACCTACAACCTGCGTCTGGGCCTGGTGGCACAGAAGTCTCTGCTCCGTGACAACTCGCTCACCCTCCGTGCTGCTGTGCTCGACTGCTTCCAGCGCAATCGCATGAACGAGTTCTCAGATTGCGGCTATAACCAGATTCAGCAGAACAACCGTTTCTCTACCCACAAGTTGATGCTATCGCTCATCTATCGCCTCAATGCCACTCGCAGCAAGTACAAAGGCACTGGTGCAGGTCGTGAGGCACAAGCAAGAATAGGATCATAATAAAAGAATAAGGAAATGAATATCAGATTAGAAATGACAGAAGATTACCGCGAGGTGGAGAACTTGACTCGCGAGGCATTCTGGAATGTATATCGCCCAGGATGCACAGAGCATTACGTGCTCAACCAGTATAGAACCAATCCCGACTTCATCCCTGAGTTGGACTTCGTGATGGAGGAAGGCGATGGTGAGCACCAATCGCCTGGAAAGATTATAGGCCATGTGATGTTTTCCAAAGCCGAGATCATGCTTGATGATGGAACGTCCTTTCCTTCATGGACTTTCGGCCCGATTAGTATTCACCCTGACTACAAACGTAAGGGCTATGGTTTGAAGTTGCTCCAATATGCGTTGGAGAAAGCCAAGGAGATGGGTATCGGCCTGATTCAGATGGAAGGAAATATTGAGTTCTACCGCCATGCAGGCTTCGACCTTGCCAGTAAGATGAAGATTCACTATCATGCTGAGCCGAAGGAGTCAGAAGTGCCTTACTTCCTAGCCCAGGAACTGATTCCCGGCTATTGGGGCAACCGTGAGGGAACCTACTGTCCTCCTAAAGGCTACTTCGTTGCAGACGAGAATCCAGAAGCTTTCGAGGTATATGAAGCTACCTTCCCAAAGAAAGAAAAGGCATTCCAAGAGGGTCAACTTCCTCAGTTCTGTCAGAGTTGTGGCATGCCCCTGACACGTATCGAGGACTGCGGTACCATTGCAGACGGCAGCATCAATTATGACTACTGCCAGTATTGCTATAAGGATGGCAAGTTCCTGCAGGAGTGTACAATGGACGAAATGATAGAGCATTGTTCGCAGTTCGTTGATGAAGTCAACAAGAATATGCCAATGCCTATGACGAAGGAAGAGTACAAGGATATGATGCGAGGCTTCTTCCCGATGCTAAAACGATGGAAGGAATGACAAAGAAGGTTGTTATTATTTTCTTGGCTCTTGCATCCTTAATTTCTATGGATGCACAGAATGAGGTGATTGGCAGCTGCGTTAAAAAAGACGGAATGACAAGTGTAATGCATCAGCAAACAATTAGTAAAGAAATGAAATATATTCGTATTAATGCAATGGCTGTGACAACAATGGGCATCATCCATATCGCAGCTACTTTTACACCATTAATTAATGGTTGTTTGGAGGTGATATATGGTGCGCTGAGTGTTGATGGTCTATCCGCAGTTGCTTTTATGCCCCATAATCCATTTGCGTGGCTGGTACTTATACTTGTTGGCAGTTTGGTTATTCATGCAACTTACATTTTTTCTGCAGCATCACGTCATCATATTAAGTCAAGATGAGATTTCTATCCGCGTAGTTTTGTGATTGAATAACAAACAATATATCGTTATTATATGGATTATAGGAAAGAGGCAATAGAATGCGTTAAGGATCATGTCCTCCCGTTACATAAGCAAATCTATGCCAAGTATGATGGGGATTTCGACAGAATCTACTCAGAAGGGTACAATAGCAAGTTGTATCAGGGTAGGGTTATTGAGCCAGGGAAGGTTTATGAACTGAGTTATTCGGAATGTTCGTGTCCCAAGGTAAAATGTGGACTCAGGAGCAATCCGGAACAATGCCTGGAGCAGCGAGAGCCGCCAAACTTGTTTGGATGGCCGAGTCGTGACAGGCAAAGACACAGTCAATGCGAGTGCTCCAGACAAAGCATTTTGTATATTTTGTCGCAGCTTGAACCTGACAGCCAGTTCGATGTCCGGATTGAGAATACGATTCTCAGGGGAGGCGATCGTTGTACTTTCAGGATAACGAGGTTTGCCGGTATGAAGCAATAGAAATGAAAAAGAGAAATCTGAAAATGAAGGCACTTGTTGTTATCGACATTCAGAACGACATCACCAAGCACTACCGCGACATTGTCAGCAACATCAACGCTGCTATTGATTGGGCGGTAAACGAGGGAATGCACGTTGTCTATATCAAGCACAACAATATCACCGCAGCTACACGTACCTTCAAGCCAGGTACTCGCGGCGAAGAGTTGGCACCAGAACTGAAGGTGGTTTCAGACAATATTTTTGTGAAGACAAAGAGTAATGCTTTGACGAGTGAGGCTTTTGCCACGTTTATTGAGGAAAACGGAATCACAGAGTTCTATATTACTGGTGCCGATGCTACCGCCTGCGTGAGGTCCACATGCTTTAACATGCGGAAAGCATGCTACACGGTACATGTCTTCTCCGACTGTGTCACCAGCTATGACCTCAAGAAACTGCCAGAGATGCTGGCCTACTACGAAAAGCAGGGCTGCGAATTAATCACTATTAAGCGAAAATGAAGAGAGAAATAAACCTTCAAGAGAGTAATCGTGCAGAAGCATTCAGTATGTGGATGTCTTCACCCATGCCGATGGTGACACTTGCAAAAAGAGATAAATCGGATTTGAGTATGAACTGTAATAAAGAAATTGAATATGGTTAACGTTATTTAGCACTTGATGCTAATACGCACCCTCTCATGGGGGCTCATGCAGCTGAACGATGGGCAGATAGGCCAGATGAACGAGGTCGCGCATGGATGGAGCCTCAATGGTGACATGCTCATCGGCCATCAGGCAAAGGCCGTGGAAATCGTCGGAAGTGGCGATGACATCGATGGGGAGGCCTGGCGAATAGGTGTACAGATCGGGGGCAAAGATACGAATTTTTTTATAAAATTGTATCGCTTCAGACAACTTTTGTATTGTTTCAGATTTGGATTTGTGCAAAATACTAATGACACTCGTGTTTCATCCTATGACGTTGATTGATAATATCATCGTAATCGTGTGTCATGCCTTGTGTCCTCCTATCTGTTTATTGCGTTCCTTGGCTGTGGCACCTTCCTCGAAGTTCAGTCCTCTTAGGATGGCGTTCTTGCCGAAACGCTGCTTGATTTTCAACTGCGCCTCCTGCATACGACGTTCTTTGTCGAGTTTGGCCTGTTCTTCCAGACGCTGCTTTTCCAAAGCCTCGTAGTCGGTGAAGAGATCAAGCTGTTGGGGAGCTTTCTCTTGTGCTGCCACAGATGCCTCCGATACCACATGGTTTGTTGTCAGGTTCAGCCTGCGAATCAGCAAATCTGGATTCACATGGTTGTCAAACAACTCTGTTGCTCCTTCCATGATGAGCCGTGAGGATGATGTAGGCTTCTTGAAATTGAAGGAGCCATGAGCATGTTTCGGCACAGCCTTTCCGTAGTGATTTGTCGTTATCTCACCTTGATACTTGGCACGAATCTCTGGGTTTGTCAGACTCTCTGCATCATAGCCAATGGTCAGTACCAGTTGGTCTGTTACCAATCGCTTAGATACAAGGTCGAGGGCCATACCCTCAGCCATTTCCTGTATGACTACACGGGCTTTCTTGAAGGTATATGGCTCCTGCAATACTTGTCCGCTACTGAAACTATTCGTTTCAGGACGATATGTCTTCACAGCCTCCATCGTACACGGTTCCCAACCCCAAGCATGGTCTATCAGTAGTTCTGCATTCACACCAAACAGCCTATAAAGTAATCCTTCGTTCTGTATTGACATTCGGGCAATTTTGCCCATTGTATCAATGCCATAGACGGCCAGTTTCTCTGCAATACCATGCCCTACACGCCAAAACTTGGTCAGAGGCCGGTAATCCCAAAGTTCACGTCGATATGATATTTCATCCAATTCTGCTATGCGCACGCCGTCTTTGTCGGCAGGCATCTTTTTGGCCTGAATATCCATTGCTACCTTCGCCAGATACATGTTTGTACCGATCCCAGCCGTTGTCGTGATACCTGTAGTGGCCAGTACGTCACGGATCATTTTCATCGCCAACTCATGTGCAGTCAACTTGTATGTACCCAGATAAGACGTCACATCCATAAACACCTCGTCGATGCTATACACATGGATATCTTCAGGGGCAATGTATTTCAAGTAAGTCTGATAGACCTTGGTACTTACCTCCATATAGTGAGCCATACGTGGCGGTGCTGCGATATAGTCGAGTTCAAGACTTGGATTGGCTTTCAACTCAGGATCATTGTATGATTTGCCTGTCATTCTCCAGCCAGCGGCTCTTTTGCGCTCGTTGTTCACCTCACGCACTCTCTGAACCACCTCGAACAGTCGCGCACGACCACCTATACCGTATGCTTTCAGCGACGGAGAGACTGCAAGGCAGATAGTTTTCTCTGTCCGGCTTACATCTGCCACGACAAGGTTTGTTGTCAGAGGATCAAGTCCCCTGTCCACACACTCCACTGAAGCATAGAACGACTTCAGGTCAATGGCAATATATGTCCGTTTCTGATCCTGCACCGCATTCTGGAGAATCACTGATAATTTTATAGTTTCTGCCTCCATTGGGGGATTATTTGGGCGCAAAGTTACAAAAAAAAACTTAAATTAAAAATAAATCGCTTTTTTTGTGTACCTTTGTAAACTCAAAAAGCGTATAAAAGAAAAAAGAATAATGATAGAAATGAAAAAAGCGACAATGACGGCGGTGATGGCCTTGATGGCCGTGGCTGCCATGGCTCAGATGATGAACCCCGTACACTTCAGTTCGCAGTTGAAAGAATTGAAGGGTGGCGAGGCCGAGATTGTGTTTAGTGCCACCATCGACCCGGGTTGGCATGTGTATTCCACCAACCTTGGCGACGACGGTCCCATCTCGGCTACCTTCAATCCCGTGAAGATGGAGGGTGTGGAAAAGGTTGGCAAACTGCAGCCACGCGGCAAGGAGCTGAAGCAGTTCGACAAGATGTTCGACATGGAGTTGCGGTTCTTCGAGGGCAGCGTGACCTTCGTACAGAAGGTGAAGTTCACCAAGCCCGAGTACGACATCGACTGCTATCTGGAATACGGCGCCTGCAACGACCAAAGTTGTCTGCCGCCATCCACCTGCGACCTGAAGCAGAAGGGCAAGAGTTTGGCTGTTGAGAAGAAAGCAGAGGAAGATAATAAGAAGATAGAAGAAGATAAAAAGAAGCTAGAGGAAGATAAAGGACAAATGTCTGATACGATCTCAAAGCCAGTAACATCGTCCGACTCCCTTTCCGCCTCCAGTGATATCACTCCCCTTTGGCAGCCCGTCATCACCGAACTGCGGGCCTTTGGTGCCAGCGACAACATCGCCAACCACTCCCTACTCTACATCCTGCTGATGGGATTCATCGGTGGTCTGCTGGCCGTCTGCATGCCCTGTATCTGGCCCATCATCCCCATGACAGTGAGCTTCTTCCTGAAGCGGTCAAAGAGCGACAAGCAGAAAGGCATCCGCGACGCTATGACCTACGGTCTGAGCATCATCGTGATCTACTTAGGCCTCGGTCTGTTAGTGACAGCCCTCTTCGGCAGCGACACGCTTAACGCCATGTCCACCAATGCCGTATTCAATGTCTTTCTGTTCCTGTTGCTGGTGGTCTTTGCCCTGTCGTTCTTCGGATGGTTTGAGATAAAACTACCAGACAGCTGGGCTAATGCCGTCGACACAAAGGCATCTGCCACCAGCGGACTGATATCGATCTTCCTCATGGCTTTCACGCTGGTACTGGTATCGTTCTCGTGTACCGCCCCCATCATCGGCCTGCTGCTCGTTGAGACTACCACCAGCGGCAACTGGCTGGCCCCCGCCCTTGGCATGTTCGGTTTCGCCTTGGCACTGGCCCTACCCTTCACTCTCTTCGCCCTCTTCCCCTCATGGCTGAAGCAGGCCCCGAAGTCGGGCTCGTGGATGACCACGCTCAAGGTGGTGCTGGGATTCGTCGAACTGGCCTTCGCCCTGAAGTTCTTCTCCGTGGCCGACCTGGCCTACGGCTGGCATCTGCTCGACCGCGAGGTGTTCCTCTCGCTGTGGATCGTCATCTTCGGCCTGCTGGGTGCCTACCTCTGTGGCTGGCTTAAGTTCCAGGAAGACGAGGTGGGTGGCGAACTCAACAAGCCCATGCCCGTGCTTTGTATCATGGGCGGACTGGTGTCGCTGGCCTTCGCCGTCTATATGATACCCGGTCTCTGGGGGGCCCCTTGCAAGGCTGTCAGTGCCTTTGCCCCGCCGATGAACACACAGGACTTCAATCTGAACACCAAGGTTGTGGAGGCTAAATACAAGGACTACGACCTCGGTATGGCCGCAGCCCGTGCCGAAGGCAAACCCGTGCTTATCGACTTCACCGGCTTCGGCTGCGTGAACTGCCGCAAGATGGAGGCTGCCGTTTGGACCGATGCCACCGTGGCCGACAAGCTGACGAAAGACTTCGTACTCATCTCCCTCTACGTCGACGACAAGACCCCGCTGGCGGAACCCTTCGAGGTGAAGGATGAGGAGGGCAACACCAAGATCCTGCGCACCGTAGGCGCCAAGTGGAGCTATCTGCAGAGCCATAAGTTCGGTGCCAATGCCCAGCCCTTCTACGTGATGGTCGATCCCGCTACGGGCAACCCCCTGACGGGCAGTCGCGCCTATGATGAGAATATCCAGGCTTACATTGATTTCCTGAATAAAGGATTGGAGAAATTTAAGAAATGATTGACAAGGAAACCCGCGAACGAATCATCGCACTCGTTCATCAGGAAGTGGTGCCGGCCATCGGCTGTACAGAGCCGATATCAGTGGCACTTTGTACAGCCAAGGCCACAGAACAGTTAGGTTGCCGTCCAGAGCACATTGACGTTAAGCTTAGCGCCAACATTCTGAAGAACGCCATGGGTGTCGGCATCCCAGGCACAGGCATGATCACCGACGAAATGGTTTTGAAGATGATGACGCAAAAATAATCTTACCGAGTTGGCCAGATGGCACTACGATAAGATTATATAAATGGATTATCTGTGGGCAAAGCAGTTTGAGTCCCCGTCAGGCTCGTCACCTCCCCACTTGAAGCCCTTTTCCTTAAACAGCTTCACTGCGAGGTCGTCGCTTGCGAGTGGCTTTCCGGCGCCTATCGTTACGCTCAGCCCCTGACGCTCCAGTTCTGTGGCACTCTCAGGATTGTTGATGTCAAAGAAGTATCCGTATGTGTAGTGCATACCTGTCAGATTCTCCTTGCATATATGCTCAGCAGTGGTGACATCCTTTATCTGGTAATTCGCATCATACAACTGTCGGAAAATCCATGCTACGTCAGATGCTATACTCTTGTCGCATATCAGTCCGCAGATGGCGATGCTATTATAGCTGTGTGTCAGGCAGCGCACCATACGTAGGTTGTTGATGTCGATTGCTGGATTAACGTCGGGAGCCAGCGAGCTTGCCCAGAAAGCGGAGTTAAGCTCTATCACCTGGAAGCAGTTGTCCAGACCATACTTGTCGATGGCTCCTTGATCGGTACCATTACCTATTCGCCAGTTAAACAGGTTGTCCATATTCTGGCGCTCCCATTCTTTCGCGTATTCCTCCGCAGCCTCATTGAGTGGTTTTAATAGTCCATCTACTGTACCTTCTACAACTTTCTCACATGATGTAAGCATTACTGTACCAATTGAAAAAACAATGGCGATAATCGCCGATTTAATAATCTGTTTCATAATTCTTTTTTTTTATTTATGTTTATAATATCCTTCTGTCTAAAAACAGGTTCTTTTGTCTTTTCGACACTGCAAAATTATGAACTATTTCCACCGATTCCAAACTTTTCCCTATCTTTCCCTTCTACTTATTGCGACAACTACCGAAAATTGCGACACCTAATTCCAGCACCCCCAGAAATTTGTCGCATCAAGAGGAACCGGAGGGGTGGCTTCCATAAAATCCTCCGTATCACCACGATATGGAGGATTTTTTCGTATATTCGCAGCAGAATCCGTAAAAATAGTAGTTCTTTCCAAAATATCATTTCGTGAGTCTGTATTCCAAAGGCGTCGTATCAGCAAGGGTAATCCATCGCTTATTTACAGCATTTTCCGCAACCTGATCGATAATGCCATCAACTATGCCGGTGAGGGTACGACAATCGAGATCATCGCAGAACAAGATAACGATTGCTGGGCGTTTCGTTTTAGCGACAATGGCGTGGTGCCGTCGTCCTACACGGTGGCACTATCACTGCACATCTTGCAGACAAAGGGGGGTTGGTGTTTGAGTTTACATTAAAAAAACTCCTAAATAATCACAAATCTTTCCCCGCATTCACAATGGTACGGAGGATTTTTTATATCTTTGCCTACAAATTGCTAAAACTTTAGAAATATGAACAAACTACTGATTACTTTTACCACACTGATTTTTACAACATCAGTTTGTGCGCAGAGCCAACTGAAGGCTGGTAGCGCGCGCGGCTCCGCCGCTTTGCCCGGCAAAGAACTGCCAGCAGTACCCACTATCCCTGAGGTGGACAGTCCTAAGCCGAATGGCACCGTGCCCCTGGGCGATATCAACACGTTCCGTGAGATACAACTCGACATACCCATCTGCGAAGGACCGTTTCAGCCGTCGTGGGAAAGTATTGAACAGAACTATCCTGGCACACCAGCATGGTTGCGCGAGGCGAAGTTCGGCATCTGGGTGCATTTCGGACCTCAGGCTGCCGGAGAGAGTGGTGACTGGTATGCCCGCAATCTCTACAACGAGACGACACCTGCCTATCAGAACCACCTGAAACGTTACGGTCACCCATCGGAGGTGGGCTACAAGGAGGTGTTGCGCGACTGGAAGCCCGACCGCCTCGACCCTGAAGCACTGACACGGCTCTATCAGAAGGCGGGCGCACGTTTCCTGCTTATTCAAGGCGTACACCATGACAATTACGATTTGTGGAACTCACAGTATCAGCCGTGGAACTCTGTGAACATCGGACCGAAGCGCGACTTGCTGCGCGAGTGGGCAGATGCCTGTCATAAGTACGGTATGCGCTACGGCGTGACCTTCCATCACGAATATACCTGGTGGTGGTGGCAGACGGCTTTCGGCTCTGATACTAAAGGCGATAAGGCCGGTGTACCTTACGACGGACACCTGACGCTGGCCGACGGCAAGGGCAAATGGTGGGAAGGCTACGACCCTCGCCTACTCTACGGCATCGACCTGCGCGAATATGAGGATGTGTATGCTAAAGCACACTCTCCCTGGTCACCTCCGAAGGACGGTATTCTGTGGAATCATTTGGAGTATGCCAAATGGTACACGACACAATGGGCCCTGCGCATGATGGACGTTACGGCGAACTATGATCCAGACTTCATCTATACCGACGGTACGATGGAAGGTCCGTTCTGCGGTAATGGTACGGGAACATTCTATAAATGTAATGCGATGCCGCTGGTGATGGCCGACTTCTATAACCGCACGCTGAAAAAGCGCGGCGAGGTGAATACCTTCAGCATCGTGAAGTTCCGCCACCCTACAAACGGCACGGTGAATACCGCTGAGTTCGGATGGCCCGACAGCATCAACACCTCGCAGGCATGGATGCGGGAAGGTCCCGTAGGCGACTGGTTCTATGCCCCCGGCTTCGTCTATGACGCAGGCTCCGTGGAGCGCTATATCATCGAGTCGATTAGCCGCGACGGTTGTGCAGCCCTGAACATCCCGATGAAGCCCGACGGCAGCATTGAGGAAGCATGCGAGAAGATGCTTGAAGAAGTGGGCCGCTGGATGGAGGTCAACGGCGAGGCCGTCTATGGCAGCAAAGCATGGACTACGTATGGCGAGGGACCACTGGATAAGAACGGTAAAATCCGCAAATTACCCGGTCACGCCCTGAAGCAGCAGCATGCCGACTTCCCCTTTACAGCGCAGGACATCCGCTTCACCATTGGCAAGACGGGCAAGCTCTATGCTTTCTGCATGAAGTCGCCCGAGGCAGGACAGAAGGTCACCATCAAGTCGATGGGCAAAAAGAATCTGAAGAAAATCAAGAGAGTATCCCTTCTGGGCTATAGTGGCAAACTGAAGTGGAAACAGACGGCAGACGCCCTCGAAATCACCGCTCCCGACAGCCTTCCCTTCCAAACTGCTGTAACGTTCCGCATCGAATAGAAACAAAATATTACAAATAAACGATACGACTATGCAAGGAAACTTTTCTTATTACAACCCCACAAAGCTGTATTTTGGTGATGAGTCTTTGAACTATCTCAAGGACGAGTTGAAGAACTTCGGGCCTGTCGTGCTGCTGAACTACGGCAGCGGTAGCGTGAAACGCAACGGCATCTACGATCAAGTGGTGGCCATTCTGCGTGAGGCTGGCAAGACCATCGTCGAGAATCCCGGCGTGATGTCAAATCCCACGCTGGAGAAGCTGCACGAGGGTGTGAAGATTGCCCGCGAGAATAACGTCGATATGATTCTGGCCCTCGGTGGCGGCAGCGTCTGCGATTACTCGAAGGGCGTGGCTGCATCCGTCTTCTACGAGGGTGACTACTGGAATCAGTTCTGGCTACAGCAGCAGAATCCGCCTGCCGGACAAAAAATTCTGCCAGTGGGTTGTATCCTGACAATGGCGGGTACAGGCTCAGAGATGAACGGCGGCTGCGTGATTACCGATGCCGAGAAGAACTTCAAGGTAGGCCATGTGTTCGACGACCGACTGATGCCCAAGTTCTCTATCCTGAATCCCAAGTTCACGATGACCGTACCCGACAACCAGATGAAGGCGGGCATCTACGACATCATGAACCACATCATGGAGCAGTACTTCTCTGACTTCGATGACAACACCAGCGACTATCTCTCAGAGGGACTGATGCGCAGTCTCATCACGGCATCACGCATCGCTGTAAAGAATCCGCAGGACTACGAGGCCCGCTCGAACATCATGTGGACAGCCACTTGGGCACTCAACACCCTCATCGGTCTTGGTAAACGTCAAGACTGGATGGTACACATGATTGGCCACTCCGTAGGTGCATGGACGCACGCCCCTCACGGCTATGCTCTAGCTGCCGTCTCGATGGCCTACTATCGTCGCGCCATGCTGCCCGGTCTCGCTAAGTTCGTACGCTTCGCCAAGAACGTATGGGATATCTGTCCTGACGACAAGACCGACCAGCAGGTAGCCGAGGAAGGTCTCGCTGCCCTGAAAGCCTGGATGCAGGAAATCGGTCTGCCGCTCACCATCAGTGAGATTGGTGCTACGCCTGACATGATTCCTGGCATTACCGAAGGTACCATCTGTTATCCCGCTGGCTATCTTGACCTGAAGCCCGAGGACATCACAGAGATATTAAAGGAAAGTTTGAGATGAGACAGGTATTATTGACATTGTTGATAGCCATAGCAGGAGTGATAGGAGCATGGGCACAGGAAGTGCCGCAGTTAATCAACGTCATGAACCGTCAGACGATTTCACTCAACGGCGACTGGCACTATATCGTAGACGTGCAGGAAGAGGGCTACTACGACTATCGTATGAATCCTACACGTTGGGGATTCTTTAATAATGCCAAGCCACAGCGGCCAGAGGACCTGATAGAATATGACTTCGACGCAGCACCGACGATGAAGGTGCCAGGCGACTGGAACACACAAGACGGGCAACTGTTCTTCTATGAAGGTACTGTATGGTTTCATCGTTACTTCGACTACCAGCCTCAGGGTAACCGCCGTGCGCTACTCTATTTTGGTGCCGTCAACTACGAATGCCATGTATATGTAAACGGCAAGAAAGCAGGACATCATGAGGGCGGTTTCACACCGTTCAACCTCGACGTGACCGACCTGCTGCACCAAGGTAGGAATTTTGTTGTAGTAAAGGTCGACAATAAGCGTAAGGCATCGGCTGTGCCAACACAGATATTCGACTGGTGGAACTATGGGGGCATCACTCGCGATGTGCTGCTTGTAAGCGTAGCGCCTACCTATATCGAGAACTATACGTTACAGTTGAACAAGACTGTGAAAGGCAAGAAACGATTCCTCGATTTCTCTTTGCAGCTGAACCACAAGGAGGCTGGTAGAGAAGTAACTCTGACTATTCCAGAGCTGAAATTAAAGCAAAAACTCATAACTGATGCCAGCGGATGTATCCATACTCAACTCTCAATAAACAAATCGAAACTCTCACTTTGGTCGCCAGCCAATCCGAAGCTCTATCGGGTAGAAATTGAGATGGGTAGCGAGACCATCAGCGACGAGATAGGTTTCCGTACTATTGAGACACGTGGGAAACAGATTCTTCTCAATGGAGAACCCATATTCCTTAAAGGCATCTGTCTGCACGAGGAGAAGCCTAATGGTGGCGGAAGAGCCAACTCATCAGAGGATGCCCACACACTACTCACTTGGGCGGAGGAACTGGGATGTAACTTCGTGCGTCTGGCTCACTATCCGCACAATGAAAACATGGTACGCGAGGCCGAACGCATGGGTATTCTCGTATGGAGCGAAATTCCTTGTTATTGGACTATCGACTGGAAAAACCAAGCCACTTATCAGAACGCTCAGCAACAACTCACCGATATGATTCAGCGTGACCACAACCGCGCCAATGTCATCATCTGGTCGATTGCCAATGAAACGCCACACTCTGCAGAACGTGATGCCTTCTTAGGCCGTCTGGCCCGCTATGCCCGAAGCCAGGACTCCACCCGTCTGATATCGATGGCAATGGAGGTAACAGGAGCCTCGGACTACGTGAACCGTCTGCACGACAACATGAATCAATATGTAGACGTGGTCAGCTTCAACCAATACGTCGGCTGGTATCGTGACGTGAACGACGCCCCAAAGATGAAATGGGAGATTCCATACGAAAAGCCAGTCATCGTAAGCGAGTTCGGCGGTGGTGCCAAGTATGGTCTGCACGGAGCAAAGAACCAGCGCTGGACAGAAGAATTCCAGGAGAACCTCTATCGCGAGAACCTCGCCATGCTTGAAAAGATTGACGGTCTGGCAGGTACCACACCATGGATCTTGAAGGATTTCCGTTCTCCACGCCGCGTTCTCACCGGCATTCAGGACTACTACAATATGAAGGGACTGGTGAGCGACAAGGGCGAGCGCAAGAAAGCCTGGTATATCCTGAAGGAGTGGTATGCAAGTAATCGCTCATCAAATGTAAATGACAAGAATCTCTTCGCATCTCTTCTTGACAAGAGCCAGACAGAGGTGGACGCACGAATTGACAGTTTGTGGGCGCATTTCTTCACGCCTGGTGACTTGAGCCGATATGAGGCTGATGGTGAAAAGACCGTCTATTACGAGGTAGGCGACTCTATGGCCTTCATCCTTGACACCGGCAGTAACGATGTTCGTACGGAGGGTATGTCGTATGGCATGATGATCAGCGTACAACTCAACAAACGTACAGAGTTCGACAAGCTTTGGCGCTGGGCCAAGACCTATATGGCCTACCCCAAGGACGGTCCCTGGGACGGATACTTCTGTTGGCAATGCGGACTCGAGGGCACTCAGATAGGTACGAGCAATGCTTCCGATGGTGAGATATATTTCGTGACAGCACTCTTCCTGGCAGCCGAAAAATGGGGAGAGCCGCGTTATGCAGATGAGGCCAATGAGATACTACGTAAGGTCTCTTCTAAAGACGGTCCGAAGACTGGTGTCTATAATCTCTTTGACGACTCCACACGTCTCGTCACGTTTGTCCCCAATGAGGACGTGCACTGGTACAGCGACCCCTCTTACTGTCTGCCTGCCTTCCTTGATCTCTGGGCGGTCAAGGCCGACGCCAATAACGACTTCTGGCGTGAGGCTGCCGACAAGGCACGCTGGCTGTTGAATGCTTCTCAGGATTCCGTCACGGGTCTCTTCCCTGACTATTGTCTCTTCGACGGCAACCCCTATCGTAGGCCTCAGTTTGCCTATAACACCGATCGTTATCAGTATGACGCCATCCGTTGTGCGATGAACCTTGGCATGGACTATTACCTTACCGGCAAGGCAAAAGACAATCAACGCGTGATGATGCGCCGTCTGCTCCAGTTCTTCAAGAACGACGGTTTCCAGCACGGACAGTTTAATCTCGACGGTTCTGAGCCCACCGACGGATATACCAAAGGCATGGCTGGTGCCACGCTGTGGGAGCATTTGCCTTGGCTGACAGCGAAAATGCAGAAGACCTGACACTTGCTCGCGAATATGTGCAACGACTTTGGGACGTACAGCCCCCTACAGGTAAGTGGCGATACTACGTAGGTATGGTATATTTCCTCTCCATACTCCACGTCTCAGGCCATTTCTCCATGCAATTAAGCAAATAAAACTATGTGGATAAAACCTTGGACGATGAAAGAGGGCGTACATACATATAGCGTATAGCTATAACAAGTGCTGTAAATAGTATTACTATCGCCCATAATGGCGTGTGGTTATATAGGATTTCCGCTTCCACACGCCATGAAGGGAGTTGTTCCATATCCTCTGAACGCGGTTGGAAGAGTTGTCCTCTTGTAAGAAGGATTATCTCCCCTACTCTCTCATCAAGACTGATTGCCGCTGGTGTCTCCCGGGCCAGCTCCCGCATTCTCTCAGGGAGGTCTGACCCTATGGTGTTCAGTTTGTATCCGAGAGTGTCGTCGAAGAGCTCGGAGAATCTTGCATACTCGCCTTCGATATTCAGCTGTTCACGGAGTTGGACATCGGGGATATGTATCATAGCTTCTTCTTTCCACACCTCAGGACGGAGAATCCAACCATATACCACCTGTTCCGGTGAGAGTCCCTTATAGCTGTCCTTCCCATATACTGACCTCAGGAAATCCAGCGCAAAGGTAGAGAAGGTGCAGAGACGGTCGTTCCATACGACCTGCTCTCGCGCAACTTCCTTAGCTTTGTCTGCATTGATGGTTTGGATGCTTCTTGAAAAAGTGAAGAGCGAAGAGTGTATAGTGAATAATATCACCAGCAGCCAAAATCTCCAGACCATAACGAATCCTTATTTACTAATCATTAGAATTTCAGCATTGTAGGCAAGTCGACAGCCTTTACTGCCATACACTCCATCTCAATAAGCCATCCCGGACGACATACTGGCGCATGGACTATCACATAAGGCTTGCCTGCAAAACGCTCCTCAAAAAGTTCACGTACAATCTCGTAGTCGGCAGTATCACGGAGATAGACCACCATCTCTGCCACATCGTTGAAATTGCAGTCGGCCTCAGCAAGCAGGGCCTCAACATTCTCCCACATACGATGTGTCTGCTTTGTGATGTCCTTAGGATACATCACCTCGCCCTTGTTATTGATTGAGGCCGTACCTGAGATAAATACATGCCGGCGGTCTGCATAGTTCACCAGAGTACCACGTTCGAAAGATACGCCATAGTCACTCGTGCGGTTCAGATGGGTAGAGGCATAGAGATAATGTATCTGCTCCTTCTTTACACCTGCGATAGCATAGTTGTCCATCTGTGAGAGCACATTAGGGTCTTGCTGGCGCCCCCCAATACCTGTAGAGGCAATAAAGTGGGTGTTTACCGTCAGTCCCTGAGTGAAGAAGAACTGATTACGAGCGCGCACCACTCCACCATAGTTCAGATCAACATCATTGACGAAGAACCATGTGCGGATACAGTTTGCCTCGAGAGTGCATCCCTCCTGAATAAGCTGCATGTTATACTCATTGAAGAGCAGTCGCGTCTGATATTCCGAATTGGCAGCCATATTATGAGCCGAACCGTTCCAGAGATGACGGAAATCACCATGACGTACCTCATAGAGCCCGCTTGGAGCCACACCCGTCTGAACGTTTGTCATCAGATACACCCAGAGGGCAATCTTTGTACCATCGAGCGGAGCCTGTTGGATGATGCTCTTGGCACAGTCTGTTACATCAGCTACAATGACATCATCGGCCTGATTAGCAGCATCACTAAGGAAATAACGCTTAAACACAGCCTGAGCATCATTAAGCTGACCATCTAATAATTGGTTATATGCATCTAACACAGCTTCCAGTTGCTGGGAGAAGGAGAGTCGCGCAGAGCTGACATGAATCATAGCATGATACTCGCGAACCTCCGTACCATTATCAAACTGGAAGACTTCAGCAAACGCATTTTCGAATTTAATTGTCTGTTGTTTCTTATCCATCAATTTTTTGCTTTATTCTTAATTCTCTTTCGCTCCGTTGTTAATCCAACTGTCGATGAGCGGAAGGATTGTAGTCTGATTCTTCTCGGATACAAGGTCGCGATGATCCATCGCAATACCCTCTACCGACTGCTGATTAAGCACCATGTGCAGTACGCTGTTGCTTGAAGCGCCAGGAGCCACAAGTTTCCTGCCCTCAACCTTCTTTGAGTCCACATCAACCAAAGCGCCATAGCTTCTGCCTTCTGTGAGGTAGAGCCCGGCAGCAGCACGGTTAGAGGCTCCGTGACAGTTGGCACAGGTGGTATTGAAGAAACTGGTCTGGATAACGTTCAGCATACCGATGTTGAGTGTGCCGACATCCATCGTTACACGCTCATCTGCCTTAGATACATCTACCTCCTTGAAAGTTACGATATGTCTTCTCAGACGGTCCAATACACAGAGGCGTACGAGAGTGATATTCTCCTTGATGCCAGAGAGTTCTACAGACACCTTGCCATCTGTCAGATCGCTGCTCGAGATAACCTTCGAGAGGTCGGCATAGTCGTCATCTGCGCCCTCGAATCCGGCTATGGAGATACGATAGTCGCCTGGCCAGCTATCCAGTCCCTCAAGAGTGCCCTCGAGCAGTACCGTTCGTCCTTGGGTAAGAGTCTTTGTCTCAGGATAGATTCTTCCGTCGTCACAAGCGTCAAATACGAAAGCCGCCACTGCTAACAGAGATGTATAGATATACTTTTTCATCGACAAATCCTATTTAGAATGCATATTGCAGCATCACCTGAGCCATGTGGGTACAGATACCTAGATCGTCGATATCGCGGTCAAGCTGAGTCTCGTGACCTGTTCTTCCGGTAAACTGGTACATAGCCGAGAGTTTGATGTTTGTCTTCGGAACGAAATAGTTGATGCTTGCTGCGGGCATGTTCAGGAAACCGTCTTTTGTGGTACCGTTACGATCATAGAAATCATAGCGCAAACCCAACTGCCATTGAGGATGGAAGAAATAACCCACCTGAGCATATCCACCCCAGTAATTATAGGTATCGTCGATCTTCTGACGCTTTGTGAATCCGATATGCATGTAGTAAGCCTCAGCTCCGATATACCATCTGCCTTTCAGCATGGCGAACTCCACACCTGCACGGAAATCATTTGTTGACTCGTTCTCTGACTCCACATTATAACTTGCACTCAATCCGAAGAGCATCTTATCCTCGTGCTGGAGTTTCGGATTACCCTGAGTCATAGGCATGGCTCCCTTGGGCTGATATGTCAGACGTCCTGCATAGAGCAGCGATGGGATATGTGCATCGTCGCTGATGGTCTTCGTGGCGCCGTTCTGAGCACTTCCCGTACCATTCCACAGACCTACCTCATAGCCGAACTTATTGCCAATGAATCCGTGCACCTCTGCTCCGAGGTCGAAACCTGTTCCGATGCCTGGAGTAACGGCGTTAAGTGAGTGCGGAAGGATGGCCACAGCTGTCAATGATGTGGGGAGTGACGGGAAGAGTGTCTCTCCTAATGTTGTCAGATACGCGTGAGTGAATGGAGTCTTGAACTTACCCGCACGGAAACGCAGTTCAGGACTTACCGCATAGTCAATCCATGCCTGCTGGAGGACATTACCACCCGAGGCAGCAGCATTGACACATACGTTATAGTCGATCTTGCCGAAGGCCTTACCCGTAAATCCGATGATGGCGTATGGCATTGCGAAACCAGAGTTGGCCACATTGTCCTGATTATATGCCTTGTCAAGACCCTCGTCATCATAATATTTGAAGTTGGCTGTGGTCTGCATATACAGATATGGCTTGAATATGAAACTGCCGTCATTGCTCTGAAGCGTAAACCCGCGATCGTCGGCAATAGGTATCACTCCGTTATCCATATTCAGTTTGCCGGCCTCTGTCTGCTCTACGGCCTCATTATTGTTTTCTGTCTCTGCGATAGCACCTGCTGAAACCATGCTTGCCATCATTATGGCGAATATCTTCTTAGTAATCATAACTATCAATTATCAACTGTCAATTAACTATAGTGACCAAAGGAACTGTACGAGCTGGTCACGCTCTTTCTTGCTCATGTTCTTGAATTTGTTCTTCGATGCCTCGCCTTCTCCGCCGTGCCACATGATAGCCTCTATGAAGTTACGGGCACGTCCGTCGTGAAGGAAATAGGTATGTCCGTTAACCTTCTTCTGAAGACCTATGCCCCAGAGAGGAGTAGTGCGCCACTCATTACCTCGGGCATATCCGCTAACGAAGTTATCGTTCAGGCCTACACCCATAATCTCCGACCCCATGTCATGCAACAGGAAGTCAGAGTAAGGATGTATTGTCTGTCCGCCAAGCCAGGGGAGTGCCGTTCCTGCGAGAAGAACAGAGCCACGGGTCTTGGTATGGAGAGTGGTTACATGACAGAGATGACATCCTGCCTGATAAAACAGCTGTTCACCTGCCTGAACATCAGCATTATTAACATTACGACGGGCGGGGACGGCCAGGCCCTGCATATAGAGATCCACATCCTCCATATCCCGTGTGTTCACATCGAGCAAGTCGTATGACAGTCCCATCATCGAACCTTCTTCCATCTGACGCTGTCCCTCACATATCTCCTCAGGATAGCGGCTGTTGGTCATTCCCATATCACTTGAGAATCCGAGCTCTACGGTAAGGTCGGCATGTTGCGCCTTATTGCCTGAGAGTCCGAGCTGCAGCTTGCCTCGTTCGTTGATATAGTTGCATCGTCCGCTGATACCCCATTCCGGGTAGTTGCTCTTTCGGGCGAGTGCCTCAATCTCATTCTGGTCGAGCGACATTATCTGTCCCATGCCTACATGGCGCAACGGCACACGTACCGTACAGAAGAGGTCATCGGGGCTGATGCTGTCGGCATACCATTCTGTGATGGTCCATCTCGGTACGCAGAGAGTATATTTCTCACCATCGGGGAAAGAGTATGTCATAGAGTCGATCCTGACCTTCAGCTTACCCTCCGGACGAACGCCATAGATAGCCTGATCATGAATCACACGACCATAGTTGGGGAAGAAAGTACCGTTCTTTCGAGTAATATAGATAAGTGAAGCTGTGAATCCGTAAGGACCGGAGCCATCGTTGCTTCCGTTCCTGAAACTGGTCCAGTAGGTAGGCTCCGTTCGTCCTGCGTTACGATGACAGCTACCACAGCTGTATCCTGCATACACAGGGCCCAAACCACCTCCGTGACCATTCTCGTTTGATGTCTTCACGTTGTCATAGAGTCGGTCTCCGGCATTGAATCGTGTAGCATATTCGCCAGATAGCCAACTTGCAGCCTGGTCGTAAGCCACAGAGGAGTTGTAGAAGCCTGTAGAGGTTCCGGCAGACAGAGCATAGCCTTTCGGAACCTTTACATCCTCAACATCCAGCTGTTCGCTTTCATCACAGGCCGTGAGACTTAAGATACCTGTTATGAGTAACGAAACACTATAGTATTTGTTCATATAGTATGTTTGGCACGAAGCCCCCTGATTATTTTGTATTATTCTGCAGGAATGGCTTCAGCTTTTTCTCCAGCACATCACCCAGATCATCGCATGCATCCATAGCAGCCAGTGCCTCAGCAGAGCTGATGTTGTTGCGGAAAGGCTGTGGGATAGCCTGGATAGCGTTTGCAGCAAGACTGATAGCATCCTTAACCTCAGTATCGAGAGCTGGGTTGTACTTGGCAACGAGCTTAGAAAGAGAATTGTTGTTGATGCTGCCGTCGCGTGAACCATAGTAGGCATTGCGGATAGAGTAGATGTTGTTGGTGTAGTCGTCACGTGAGTGCCAGCTGTACCATGACTCTACAGCATAGAGGGCCTCTGTTGTCTTGCCAGAGACATAGAGGGTATATGGATCACCGATCTTTGCACCTCCCACTTCACCTGCGATATCGATACATCCGTCGATAAGCTGTTCGATACAGCTGAGTCCGCTGGTAAAGTCACCACCGCTGTGCTTTCTGAATTCATCTGCATAACCATTGTTCCAAGCGTCAACGAGTGTTGTAACGTCTTTTACCAACAGCAGGGCGGTATTCTTCATGTACTGTGACCAAGCCTTAGCATTGTCACTGTTATATACAGCGTTGGCAGCCTCATTGTCTGCGGCCTTGTCGTTAAGTGTACGAGCCTTACCGTCCTTGAAGGCGAGGAACTCGAGAGTGTGGAAACCACGCACGTTCTGAGCTGCTGCGATGGCATCGTCATCCTCATCATAGTCACCTGTCCACTCCATAGCGTTCCATTGCTGAGAAGACAGCATTCTTACGATAGCCTCCTGGTCGAGTGGCCATGAGTCCATGTTTGGATCAAGTCCGAAGTCGGCAACAGGACCGAAGAGGAAAGCCTCACTCATCTCCCAAGGCTCACGAGCTGCAAGCCATGCGTTGCAGACAGCCTGGAAGTTGGCGTCTGATGGTGCATCACCGAATTTCACTACTGCATTGTAGAGGGCACTATTCTTGGTCTTAAGGTCATTGTAAGTGGGAAGGACCACATTGTCTACATACTGGTTGATGATTGCATCATACTCAGCATCGAGGATCTCAATCGTCTCCTCTTCCTTCTTGTCATCATCATTGTTGCTGCATGCAGTGAAACCACAGAGTCCCATCACAGCGAGACCCATCAAAAATAAATTCTTTTTCATACGTCGATTAATATTAATGTTATTTTACCTTTTTACTTTTTAAAGAACCATCCGATATAAGCGATGCCGATACCAAACTCATTCTCGCTGTTATATGCCCCACGGCCGAAAATCTTGCTGGTACCAATCTGACGGGTGGTATAGTCAGCCTTGATAACGAGGTTGGGCAGGGCTCTCCAGTTCAAGCCGAAGTTCCATTTGCTCACCTGGCAACGGGCATCCATCACATCCATACCCTCACCCTTCTCCTGAGGATTATAATACTCATACTGGGCAAAAGGATAGATTACGGGGAAACGGTCGTCGCCACCGCAGATAGTCTTCAGGTTGAATCCTACCTCCATATTATATGATACGGCGCGCTTGGCAATAGGAGTAAGTCGGCTGTAGCCTGACTTGTTCGACAGCTTTCCGTTTTTCGCTCCTAACTTGTCGGCATGGGCGATGTTACCTGAGAGATAGTTCGCGCGTGCGGTCAGGTACTTATTCGTATACTGGGCATCGAGCGACCAGATGGTTACAGGTATCCTGCCTATCTCATCATAGGTCACGAGTTTGTCTGCATTGGCACCTACGTTGGGGCAGTGATAGATAGAACCACCGACACGCAGTCCGGGCACACCCGT
>Ga0310695_10002754_pt1 | contig 36215 bp, 34 predicted proteins | sample RumenRJG_04DNA_FD_203882 | JGI IMG/M metagenome (GOLD analysis project Ga0310695, IMG submission 203882) | Bovine rumen microbial communities from Lethbridge, Alberta, Canada - RJG_04 (v2) (version 2) | ecosystem: Host-associated > Mammals > Digestive system > Stomach > Rumen | place: Canada... | reverse complement strand
CGGTTTGCTCGAGGGTAACGAAAAAGGCTTGCTAAGAAGCAAGCCTTTTCCTTATACCCCCAAGCGGTTTCGAACCGCTGTTGCGGGAATGAAAATCCCGAGTCCTGGGCCACTAGACGATAGGGGCGTTTTGTGTGAGGACAAATATAGGATTTTATAAAATATTGTCAAGGGTGGATTGATAATTTTTTTTGAGGGCGTGCGATTTTTTTAGCTGGCTTTTTATACCATGGATGGGTTGAAAAAAAAGACCAACCTTGCGGTTGATCTTTTTTATACCCTTTGAAAAGGTTGAAAAAAAGACTCATCCTTCGATGAGCCTTTTTATACCCTTTAAAAGGTTGAAAAAAAGAGCCCAACTTGCGTTGAGCTCTTTTTATACCCTGTGTCGCGGTTTGCTCGAGGGTATAAAAAAAGAACCCAACTTGCGTTGAGTTCTTTTTATACCCTTTGTCGCGGTTGGCTTGTGGGTATAAAAAAAAGAACCAGCTTTTCAGCTGGTTCCTTTATACCCCCAAGCGGTTTCGAACCGCTGTTGCGGGAATGAAAATCCCGAGTCCTGGGCCACTAGACGATAGGGGCGTTTTGTGTGCGCCAAATATAGATGTTTATAGGAAATTGTCAAGGGTTTTTGTTTGATTTTTTTATTTTTTCTCTCGTGATTCTGAAAAAAAGGCTAAAAAAGATACTTTGGCGAGGCGTTTTCCGCTTTTTGCCGGTGGCTTTGCTTGCGAGTGCTGCCGATGCGGCTTTGCTTTGGGGCATTCGCTCATTCATGGATATTCTCCAGGGAAGACCTATTTTCTCGCTTTCCGGGTGGCTTGTGCTGATGGTCGTCCTTACGGCGCTCCGTTTTGCGTTTTTTGCCTGGAAAATGAACATTTCCGAAAAATGGCTTTTTGGCGCGGGTTGCCTGGTAATGGGTTGGTTCCTACATACGCTCCGTTCGCTCTCGCCGCGAGTGTTCCATACGCCGGAGGGCGAATCCAAAGTTGAGGCTGCTTACGAATCGGTGGTTGTTTTGCAATCGAATGGAGGCGTGTTTTTCCAGGCGGTTCAGGCGGTACTCCAGCTTTTGGTCTTTTTGCCGGTGCTGTTCTACATTTCTTGGCCGTTGACGTTATTCCTTTTTGTTGTGGTTGTTCCGCTGGTGGGCTGGATGCAGCGCCGTTTACACAAAATGGGTCCTGCCGAAGAGCTCATCCTGACGGAACGCTCGGATTTTCGCGGTTCGCTTTATCTTGCTCGTAAACTTTTCCGTCGCTGGAGTTCTCGTTATGAACGTAAGGAAATTTCGAATGACTTGATCGCTCGAGTTCGCGATCTCAGGGACGATGGTCTTGATGTTTCGCTCCGCAAGGGCGTGCTTTCTCTGATTACGGAAACTGTGTCGGTCTTGGCGATGGTCTTTGTGCTTGCGTTTTGTGCGCTACTGATTTCGGAGGGCTGGATGGACGGAACGGGACTTGTGCTTTACTGCTCGGCGGTTCTACTTTGTTACAAGCCTGTGAAGGAATGTGCTCGCGTGATGCCGCAGGCAAGGTCTGCGATGAGTGCACTTAGCGTTTTGGAAAAGTTCGAAACGTTGCCTTCGAAAAAATCGGATTCCAGTTCTGCAGAAAAGGCGTATTCTCCAAATTCAGACAACTTGCAAATTACGCATGGCGACTTTGCGTATGAAGGGGCTTTTGAAACGCTCTTTAGCAATTTTTCGCTTTGTTGGAATACGAAAAAGCCGGTGCTTGTCCGTGGACGAAATGGTGTTGGCAAGTCGACGCTGTTGCGCTTGATTGCTGGGCTTGAGGAATGGGACTATGGAAAAATTTTAAGTTCGATCCCCTTAAAAAACAACGTGTTTTTTGTCGCTCAAGATTTAGAACTCCCTCCAATTCACTTGTTGCAAAAATTGCTTGCACAAACGAATTCTGCGGCAGTCATCGAATTTGCGCATGCCGCGCGAGTGGATAAAATAATGGCTAAGGAGGGGATGTCGGGCGGAGAACGTGCTCGCGTTGCCTTAGCTTGGGCGCTTGCCTCTGACAGTTCCATGATTTTGCTCGATGAACCGTTTGCATCTGTGGCGCTTGCGGACCGCGAATTGCTTTTGACAGCGTTCCTCGATACGGCTGAACTCTTGCACAAGTGGGTGGTGCTCGTGAGCCACGATGTCCTTTCTCGTGAACTTGAACAACGTTTTAATGTTGTGGAGATGGGCGATGCCTAATGCAGAAAATAAAATTTCTGCGTTCTTGTATCGCTATCGCGGATACATCTTGGGCGTCATTGCTGTTGCTCTTGTTTGTGCGCCTCCGAGCGATTTAACCCCTAGTACCCTAATTGCAATTCCGATTTACGTTGTAAGTGCTTTTTTACGAGTGCAGTCGCGGCGTTTTATTGGTGAACATACTCGTGGGCACGTCCATGCCGCGGATGCGCTTGTGACTTGCGGTCCTTACGCTCGTGTTCGTCATCCGCTTTACATTTCCAATACGGGTTTAGCGCTCGGGGTCGCGTTTTTCCATCTAGGCGTTTCGCTTTGGGTGGTCGCGTTTATGCTTGTCGTGGTTGCGTTTGAAGTTACGCTTTCGCGAATTGAAGACCGCTTCTTGGAACAGAAATTTGGCGATGTGTGGCGCTGTTGGGCTCGCGAAACTCCAGCTTTTGTCCCGCGTTTAAGCGCATTGGACGCTTCTTCTTGTGATTCTAAACACGTTCCCGCGCAAAGAACCTTTTGGCAGGCGTTTTTTGCGGATTCTTCGACATGGCTGTGGCTTTTCTTTTGTAATTTATTATTGATATTGAGGAAAGTGGCGGTTTTCTATGTTTAAGGTATTTGACATTGCGCGTGAGGCTCTCGGATCTGTAGCCAAAGCTGCAGCCAAGGTGCCTGTTATAGAAAATAAGTACCATATGAACGAGCGCTTGCGCGGTCCGTGGCCTAAGGGACCTTTCCTTTGGATGCACGGCGCGAGTCTTGGCGAATGCAAGATGCTCTTGAATTTGGCGAAGTGCCTCAAGGAGGACTTGCCGAATTGCCCGCGTCTTTTGCTCACGACGCAGAAGGTTGAGGTCGTTTCGTTTATTAAGGAATCGGGGGTGGATGTGGTCGCTCACATTGCGCCTGTGGATGCCCCTGCAACGATGAAGTCCTTTATTTCGTCTGTGAAGCCGATGGGGTTGATTCTTGCCGAAAATGAGCTTTGGCCGGGCTACCTCTCTTCGATGTTGCGTATTTCGACGAGACCGCCTGTAGCCCTTGTCTCTGGGCGCTTCCATCACGCGGTTCCGGGAATGGACTATGCCGCCATTGGCTTTGTGAGCATGCAAACGGGTTCGGACTTGTCGCGCTTCTTTAGCGTTTCTGCGCGAGCGAGTAATTCGCGGATGATGATTGGCGGTGATTGGAAACTTTTGCCGTGGGTGCGCTTGAACAAGGCTGTTTCTGCCCCTGAAAATCCGACGGTCGATACGGTGTTTGTCTCGATGCACATTCAGGAGGTGTCGAGCCTTAGCCGCATGGTTCTTTCTTCGATCAAGCGTGGAGAATCTGTGGTGCTGATGCCGCGTCGTTTGCCCGAAGTGGAAGAGTTCCGTCAGGAACTTAGTGAACAGGGAATTCCTCTTGTCGACTGGCCGCTGGTGCAGAATGGTGCGGTCTCGGTTGTTAACGAGTTTGGCAAGACTAAAGAAGTTTTGGCGGTTTCTAGAACGGCTGTTATTGGTGGTTCGTTTGCGCGTGGACTTGGTGTTCACGATTTTTGGGAGCCGCTTCAGAGTGGTGTTTCTACGTGTGTTGGTCCGTACGCCGAGGGACAAAAAGAGGCGGTTGCAACGCTTGTACGTGAAGGCGTTATTGCCCAGTTGCAATCGGCTGCGGAATATTCTAGGCGCAATAAGCCGGATATCCGTTTGGTGCAGACGTTCCTGGCTCATGAAAGTGCGAAGATTAGTGATTCGTACCAGCAATTGCTTGAGTTCTTGAAAAATTTGTTAAAGTAAATTAGGTAAACTATGAAAAAAATCGTTTTGGCTACGCCTCGTGGTTTCTGTGCCGGTGTGGATCGTGCTATTCATGTGGTCGAAAAGGCTATTGAAAAATTTGGTACGCCGATATATGTGCGCCATGAAATTGTTCATAACAAGTTTGTCGTGGATACTCTCAAGGGGAAAGGGGTAGTCTTTGTTGATGAACTCGACCAGGTACCGGAGGGGTCCGTGGTGATTTTCTCGGCGCATGGTGTTGCTGAACATATTTATGAAGAGGCTAAAGCCCGTAATTTGCAGGTGCTCGATGCGAGTTGCCCGCTGGTGCTCAAGGTACATTTCAGCGCGAAACGCCATTACAATGCGGGGCGTCATATCATCTTGATTGGGCATGCGGGTCATGCTGAAGTGGAAGGTACGCTGGGGCAGCTTCCGGAAGGCGCAATTACGCTTATCAGGAACGAAAAGGATGCGGAAACAGTAGAAGTGCCTGCAGACAAGGAACTTGCCTATATCACGCAGACGACGCTTTCTGTGGCGGAAACGCGCAAGATTATTGAGGCGCTTAAGCGCCGCTTCCCGGAAATCATCGGACCGGAGGCGGGGGATCTCTGCTATGCGACGGGCAATCGCCAGGCGGCGGTTCTCGAACTGTGCTCTGTGGTCGACATGCTCTTGGTCGTTGGCGCCAAGAATTCCTCTAATTCTTCGCGTTTGATGGAGCTTGGACTGGAACAGGGACTCCCGAGCCATTTGATTGCGGACGTGAATGACCTTGATCCGGCATGGTTTGAAGGAATTGGTTCGGTCGGTATATCGAGCGGTGCGAGCGCACCGGAAGTGCTAGTTCAGGGTGTCGTCGACTGGCTGAAAGAAAAATTTGGACCGGTTGAAGTGCAAAATCTTGTAAAATTAGTGGAAAATACGAAGTTTAACTTGCCAAAAGCATTGCAAGATTAACTTTAGCCTTGACAGTTCCAGAATTTTTAGCTAAAATTGCTGCCTGTAAAAACAACGGAGTTTAATATGAGCCGCATTTGTGAAGTTACCGGCAAGGCCGGTCTCGTGGGTAACATGGTTTCCCACTCTAACCGTAAGAAGTTGATGAAGCAGCTTCCGAACCTCCAGAAGAAGCGCTTCTACATTCCTGAAGAAGATCGTTGGGTCACGCTCCGCGTTAGCGCTGCTGGTCTCCGCACGATCAACAAGCTTGGTATCCAGGCTGTTGCTCAGGAACTCGGCATCTAATTTCTTAGATTAAAAGTTTAACGAAAGCCGCTATGCTCCGCATGGCGGTCTTTTGTGTATTTTGACAACTGCGGTTAAAGCTAAAACCGCTAAAAAAATACCCCGGCGTGGTGACCGGGGCTGGTTTTGTAAAAGGAGATTCCCGGTCATCCCCGTCAAGCGAGGACAGGCGCCGGGAATGACAGTACTGTAAGACTACTTTCTAATGAACTGCGGGACGCCTTTGTACTTCGCCATGGCCTGCATGATGCTGCCCATTTCCCATTCCTTCTCCTTGAGACGGCGGCGGAGGAGGGCTACGAACACTTCCATGAGCATTTCGCAGTCGTACACGGAACGGTGCATCTTTTCTTCGTCGATGGTCATCGAGATTTCACCGCGCTTCATGAACATGTTAGCCATAAAACCGAGCTTGTGGTTTGCAAGTTCCGGCATGATGGTCTTGGAAATAGCAAGGCTATCGACGACGGGGTTGCCCGGCGTGAACTGCGGGTTCTGCTCGTAGGCGGTGCGCAAGAAGCTGGCGTCGAAGTTTGCGTTGTGAGCGAGCAAGATGGAGCCAGGGCCGCAGAATGCGGTGAACTGCTTGAGGGCTTCTCCGACGGGCGGTGCGTTTTCGACCATCTTGTCGGTAATGTGGTTCACGTTTGTGGCTTCGGCGGGGATGAGCATATTGGGCTTTACGAGCGTGTCAAATTCCGAGATAAGTTTCGGTACGACGCGTCCGTTTTTCACTTCTACGGTGAACTTTACGGCGCCGATTTCAATGATTTCGTCTTTACGGTTGACAAGACCAGTCGTTTCTAAGTCGAATGCGACAAATTTTGGAGGTAATGCGATCACGGCTGTGTTTCCTTATTTTGAATATTTTCGGGCAAAAGATACTTAATTTCGATGTCAATTGCTGTCAAAGGGAGCGGAATAATGAAATTATCCCATCCGTTTAAGCGAAAATGCTTGCCATACTTGATGCAAAAAAGCCAAAGAGGGCGGCCGCTAGCCTTAGAAAGCCACAGGGAACCCGGTTTTACCTGGAGAGCGGGGCCGTGCGGACCGTCGAGTGCCATGCCAACAAAACGGTCGTTTTTGAGTGACTTGAGCAAATGGCGGACGTTTGTGGCTCCGTGCGTGTCGGAACCACGGGTAACTTCGTAATGGAGCTGCTTGGCTGCCTGGGCGAAGAATTCACCGTCGTTTGATTCCGAGACGAGAATGTGAACGTTCTTATCCTTGAAGGCGGCGGTGCTTGCAAGCAGATCCTTGTGCCAAAGTCCAAGGATTCCCGGGCGGAAGTCGTCGGGCACGCGTAGGCGGATGCGGAGGCTCCTCATCCAGAGGGCGCCGAGCGTTGCAAGCAATTTTGTCTTCATTTGGGTGAAATTCACGGCTAAAAATTAAAAAATTTCACTTTTTTTGATCTTACCCCTTGTAAGGTCCGCTTAAAATACTTATATTGCGTCTGCAATTATGGCGACGTACCCAAGTTGGTAAGGGGCGAGTCTGCAAAACTCTTATTCGGCGGTTCGAGTCCGCCCGTTGCCTCTCAAAAGACCTTTCGTGAAAGCGGAAGGTCTTTTTGTTTTTCGCAGGGCTGCGCGGAACTGCGTTTTCGGTCAAAAAAATGCCCGCACACTTGTGATGGCGGGCTGGGAAACTTATTCTGCCGGAGGCGGTGGGAGTGGGTTCTTGCGGGGGCGACCACGGGGGCGCTTGACCGGCATTTCTGCTGCGGCTTCTGGGTGTAAAGCCTTGTTCTTTGCCATGAGCGCTTCGCGGATCTTCTTTGCGCGTTCTTCGATGCGCTGGCGGGCGAGGTCGGCTGCCGATACAATCACGGTCTTTGGCTTGTCGCCCGGTTTTGCACCGAACGAGCCCTTGAGGACGCGGCCTGAAGGCGGCTTGGGCGGTTCGGAGAGAACACTTGTAAGCACGCGCTTCGGAGCTTCGACCGGGGCTGCTTTTTCAATGATTTTCTTGACTTCGGCATCGTCGGCCTTTGGAACGGCGTTCGTGGCGATTTTCTTTAGGATACTCTTGATTTCGGCATCGCTTTCGGCTTCGTGCTGTTTTGCGTTTTCGGGCTTGTTGTACTTGGCGACAAGCGAGTTGAACTTGGCGTTTTCGCTCTGTTCTTTGAGCTTTTGACGTTCACGCTTGGACGGTCGCTTGGCGCCGTTGTGCTTTTTGCCGATGAACTTTTTTTCCTTGCTTTCCGAGTTGCGAATGATTTCTTCGTCGGAAAGACCACGCAGTTCGGGCGGAACTTCAGTGATTTGAAGAGCCTCTTTTTTTGTGGAATCAGTCATGATTTCTGGGTCTTTTAGCTGTTTTTAGCTTTGTCAAGGTTTTTTTTGCACTTTTTTTGCAAAAAATTCAGAAAAAAATTAAAAAAATTTGAAAAAAATGTTTGTCAAGGTCTAGAAAAAAAATTCTTTATGGACTATTTTTGGAGTACAATGCTTCGGTTTACACAAGAAATATCTCTCGCTTTGCGCTCTATCGCTAATGAAGAAGAAGCGCATGAAATGTCTAAGAAGGCTAGGGAGCAATTTGAATTTCTCGGAATCAGATTGGTTCCCCGTCGTGAAGTCACATATCCGATTTTCGACAAGTACCCGCCAAAGGATGGGGACGAACTCGTGTCGAGAGTCGAGGACATGTGGGCGCAGCCGTATAGGGAATTCCAGTACGCGGCCTGTGACTACCTGTTCCGCCATCGTGCGCTTCTCGGTGGCCAGCACCTAAATTTCCTGAAAAAGCTCATTAAGACCAGAGCCTGGCGCGATACGGTCGATACCCTCGCTTCTTGCGTCTTGGGTGACTTGGCGCTCCGCTTGCCGGCGTTGCGTACGAAGATCGCCTCCTGGATCCGCGACCCGAACATCTGGGTCCGCCGCAGTGCAATCATCTTCCAGGTGCAGTACAAGGACCGCACGGACTGGCCGCTTTTGCGTCAGTTCTGCCTCACTTGCGCGAAGGACGACGACTATTACATCCGCAATGGCATTGGTCGTGCTCTTTCTGAATACGCACGCATCAACCCGACGGAAGTGCGCCGTTTTGTTCAGGACAACACGTTTGCCGAACAGACCGCCCAGGAAATCCTGCGCCTTATCTAAGCAGGACTTTGGCGGGCTGCGAAATTTTGCAATGTAAGTTGCGCGAAGCCTCGGCTTTTAAAGACTCTCGAAAGAGGGTCTTTTTTTTGTATTGTCATGCCCGCCACCGAGCTCTTTGATCACTTAGTGCTTTAGCACTTATGTGAGCATGATCCGCGTATGGGGAGGGCATCTCCCTTATTTACTTTTCTTTTCAGCTTTTCCCTTTTCTTTTAGCGGAAAGCTGAATTTGCCTTGAAGGACGCAACCTTTTGCCCCCGGGTCGCATTCCTGTTTGCGTTTTTCGCAGAACGTTTCGTTGAGGTATTTACATTCCCAGCTCATAAGAATCTCCTTCTTGAAAGAGGTGGTTGTGCTTGTGGCACTTTTATTAATCTAATCAAAAAGGGGGCGAATAAGCCTATAATTTTGAGCTGAAAATAGTCTATTTAAAACGAAATCGCGGCTCTCGTTTGGAAAGTCGCGATTCTTGTGTTAGTCAAAGTTGAGGGATCGGCGGTAGGGGGTGAAACCGGCGTTTTTGATGAACGTTTCGGCTTGCTCAATGGTCGTGAGCCCGTGGTTCTTAAGCACATTCTCTTCGATGACGATGCTGTTGATGTCGTCGGCACCGGCGTGGAGGCCGAGCTCGCCGAGCGAAAGTCCCATGCCAAGCAGCGAAACTTCAATGTGCGGGACGTTGTCGAGGTACAGGCGGCTAAGTGCGAGCAACTTGAGGTATTCGTCGCCGCGCACATGGCGAATGGGGAATTTGTCGGTCTGCGGCTGGAACGTCCACACGACAAAACTCTTGAAGCCGTGGGCGATGTCCTGCGTTTTGCGTACGTATTCCAAATGTTCTATGACTTCTTCAGCAGTTTCGGCACTGCCGATGACGATGTTCGCGCTGCCGGGGAGGCCTTTTTTGTGGCAGGCGGCAAGCGTGTCGCACCACTGCTGCGCGGGGAGCTTCTTGGGGCTCAGAATTTGACGCATGCGGTCGGAGAGAATTTCGGCGCCTGCGCCCGGAACGGAACTGAGACCTGCATCCTTGAAAATGTCAAGCAGTTCGTCGAGCGGTATGTTGTTGAATTCCGCGATGCGGACAAGTTCAACCGGCGAGAATCCGCGCACCTTAACGCCCAATTCTTGCGTGAGCATCTTGAGGACATCGGTGTAATAGCTGAGGGGAATTTCCTTGTTAACGCCACCTTGCAGAAAAATCTGATCGGCGCCTTTGGCTTTGGCTTCGATTGTCTTTTGGCGGATTTCGTCTAAACTCAAAATGTACGCTTCGGGGTGCTTTGCGGGGCGGCAAAAACTGCAAAAACTGCAAGTCACTTCGCAAACGTTGGTGTAGTTTACGATGCGGAATGCGGTATAGCCCACGCGGTTTCCGGGGAGCTTCGCCTTACGTACAGTGTCAGCGGCTTCGACAACTTCTGTCCACGGGACGTTTTTGAGGATTTCGAGCCCTTCGGCTGGCGTAAGACGCTCTTGGGCGATTGCTTTATTTAACAAGGAATTCATTGGTTAAATAATAGAAAAAATAAACCTCATACCTCAAAGGCTCGAAGAGCCGACCTCACACCCCATGCCCTGTTGACTAATTGTCCACGAAACCGCTTCTTTGCTATGTGATAACGTTCACATTTGGGGATATATTATAGTTGGGTTAAGTTAGGAAGAACACTGGTGTGTTCATGCTTGGTTTTGTGGAGCCACGCTGTTGTGTGGCGTATCTCCTTGCATGTATCAAATCAGTTTGGAGGACTTGTCCCTTCGGGATAAAGAGTTAGGAATGATACTAAAGGAGAACAGGTATGAATCATCTCAGTTTGAAGTGTGCTGCAATGGCGCTTGCTTTTGCGGCATCTGCACAGGCCTTTACCGTTACGGGTAAGGTTAGCGACGAAAGCGGCAAGGCTATCGAAAAAGCCTCCGTAGAACTTCTTAAAAACGCACTCAAGACAACGACCGATTCCAAGGGCGAATTCAAGCTCTTCAAGGAAGATTCGACGATTGGCATCCATGCGGTACGTCCGATGCTCGGCTACGTGAGCGTAATGAATGGCGTTCTGTCTTATTCCCAGAGCACAAATGAACCGGTGCGTATTCAGGTTTTTGATGCTGTGGGTTCCCGCGTCTTGAACGAAACCGTTTATGGTACGGGCACGCTTGACATGCAGTCTATCGTGAAATCTCAGGGCTCTTATTTTGCACGCGTGAGCGTCGGTAGCGCCAAAAGCAATTTCCGCTTTACTTCCAATGGCAATTATGGGATTTCGTTTGGCGAAGCTGTGGCTCGCGGCCTCAAGAAAGAAGAGGCTGGCGATGAACTTCGCGTGATTGCAACGGATTATGACACGCTTACGGTTGCGCTCAGCAACTTGGACACGAACGTTACTCTCAAGCTCAAAAAGACGGTCAAGCAGCCGGAATACGCTTACGGTTGGGGCCTCAAGAACGATCCGGTGCCGACACGTGGTTGCGGCAAGGATACAAAGCTTGACTACAAGTATCGCGGAGACAAGCCGTATATCGAATTCAAGTGGAGCAAGGGTTCGCGTACCGTGCGTCTCGACATCCCGAAGAACTATGACAAGAATAAACCGTACAAACTTATTTTCGGCATGCAGTGCATGGGCGGCTGGGCCGGTGGCGTGCAGGATGAAGGCTACTATGGCCTGAAACCGCTCGATACGGAAAATACCGCTATCTTCGTCGCTCCGGAAGGCAATGGAAACCAGGCCCCGTGGGGTCAGGATGACTACACGCTCTTCGATGAACTTCTTGCATACCTCGAAGGCAACTTCTGCATTGACTCTTCTCGCGTGTTCTCGACAGGCTTTAGCTATGGCTCCATGTTCTCTAACGGACTTTCTTGGAACCATCAGGACGTGCTCCGCGCTGTTGCCGTGTACGAAACTGCTGAACGCAACATTTGGCTCCCGCAGCGCAAGAAGATGGGCATTGGCTGGATGGGCGTGCTCGGCTTGCAGGACAATCTCTGCACTCCGGTCATGGGTCGCGCAGCTCGCGATATCATCTTGGAACTCAACTCCGAAGGTGGCAAGGCCAAGAACGAGCGTGCTCAGGAATATGGTGGCAACGGTCCGCATGTGTGCTATGACTACACGACTGTTGAAGAACGCTTCCCGGTTCGCTGGTGCACGCAGAATGGTGGCCACATTTGGGACCACAAGGATCCGGGTTCGAACCAGTCTTGGGTGCCGAAGACCACTTGGGATTTCTTCAATAAGTTCTAATATTTAAAATTCTTTCCTCCTCACTAAACTCTCGGTGTAACAGCCGGGAGTTTTTCATGTAAAAAAGAGTGAAAAATCATTTTCCCGATAATATAAGGTCGTTTTTCTTTTGTTTGAATTGTAATTTTTGAAGTATGAAAAAGTTTTTGAAAATTCTGCTGGTCTTTGCTATACCGCTTTTGCTTGTCGCCGCGTTTTATGGGTATCATTTTTATTGTGCGAAATCGTTGGAAAAAATGAGATATTCGGATGCGGAAGTCTCTGCGGTCGATGCAGAAAGTGCCTTAAGTATACTTATCTATTCAATGGGTTTGGATAAGGGCATAAAATGCGAACCTACAGGATTAATTGAAGAAAATGTGAACGATTATTTGGAAGCAGGGATGATTGCAGATGTATATAAGTCGGACACTATTTTGGATAGCCGTATCGAAAAGGTACGTGATGATTTAGGTAGAACGACAATTGCTATGTATAAGAAAAAACGTAAGATTGGGTGTTATGAAAAAGTGGAGTCTGTTATACTAAAAGAAAATGCAGATTCCTTGTTTGGTGGGACTTGCAGTCTTTTTCTAGATAAAGATATGCGACAGGACTTTTATGTTGGAAAACGTCGTAATGGTATTGTAACAGAATGTGAAAATTATTATCGATTTTTGACCGATTTTAGGAAACCGATGAATCTGAGGCGTGTGAGGAGTGTGCAACGGATGGAACTAGATTCTGTTTCTGGAAAAGTAGTCAATTTTATTTCAGAAAAAGAACATGTTTCTTATAAAATAAGGAAAGTTTACGATTGGTTCTCTTACGATTCGTTCTTGTATCATGATTTGCTTGTAGATACTAAGATGTTTTTTGATGGCTTGGGGCGCCTTATAGAATCAAATATGAAAGGAAAAGTTTTTCGTTATGAGCATTTGACGGATGATTCCGCAAATCTTAATGTGAAAATTTATAGTGAGTCTGGGAAAAATATCGGTTTTTATAAGAGGTTCTTTGATTACAATGGAAGTCTGCGAACTGTGCAGTATGGAACAAATTTTTATGAAGTGAATGAAAAGAGCTATTATGAAAAAGGCAAGTTAATCAAAGAAATATTGAACGAAGATCGTTTTTATTTTAGCTTGCGATCCCGGGTGCGGCTGTTTGATTCTATGGGAAATGAAATTTTGGATTCCTCTTTTTATGAGCATACTTTTTTGCCGGGAATAAGATTTGGGGCTCGCTCGTATGTGGTCAAACGTGAATATGAAAATGGAAAAATAAAAAAGGACGAACGCTACGAGGAAATGTTTAGAAGGCCTTTGTCTTTTATATTTTCTTCAATGAAATCAAGGCAAATCAAAGAAATCAAAAACTTGAAATTTGAGTATGATCAAATGGGAACGTTAATGTCTATGGTTGATTTTTTGCATGAGAAAAAAGTTTTCTTTTCAAAAGAAAAGCAAGATAGCCTTCCAAGGTGTTCTGATGATATTATTCAATCTTGGAGAATGCAAAGGTGCGAAGAAGGAATGGAAAATTCAATTCAAATGAAACCGCAGATGTCGAAATAAAATTCGCCGAACTGCAATCCTTTTTCTATCTTTGGGCGCATGGAATTCAAGCGCTTTGAAGCTCTGATCGAGATGTTTCCGCAGGTGCAGATTTTTAGCACCGAGGGCGAAGATCTTGACCGAGTCATTACTCATTTTTTGAATCAACGTGAAAATGTCTCCACGATGTCGGAGGCGATGCAACGTAAAATCCAGCAGGCTTTGGCCCCATTCTTCCAGCAGCGTTTTATCAGCTTGCACGATGCGGAAGCTCCGCTGGTGCGCAACCTGCTTTTGGACAAAAAGTTCTTTTTGCAGACGGACCGCTACATTGACGATATGGCGTGGCCGCTGACCGATCCGGAAAAGCTTGGCGAGGCATTGAACATCGCTGACCTTGCCGAAGGAATTCTTGACCGCAAATTGCTGAGTCTTTCGAACGGCGAACTGCGCCGAGTGCTCTTGGCCCGCATGTGGATGGAAAAACCGGAATGGGTTTATTTTAATGACTTGTTTGGCGGACTTGATCCGGAGTACCGTGCGCATTTGGCGGGCTGTGTGGCTGACCTTGCAAAACGACCCGGCTTGAAAGTCGTGGTGCGCCTTGCTCGCGAAGATGAACTGCTTCCGGAAATTCCGGCGTTTGTTTATGCAGACAAGACGTTCACGCAGTATGCGGGTGAACTCCCGAAAGCCGCTGCAACTCCGAAGTTCAAGAAAGCGGAACTCAAGGATTACGAGATTGTCGATTTGAAAGGCGGCGCGCATTGTCATCCTGAGCAAACGAAGTGCGTCGAAGGATCTCAAAAAGCTTTGGATTCTTCGACTTCGCCTAACGGCTCCGCTCAGAATGACACGGATGCTGAAATCCTCTTTGATCTTAAGCACGTGAATGTTCGCTTTGGCGATACGGATGTGCTCAAGGATTTGAACTGGACGGTTCGCAAGGGTGAACATTGGGCGGTGATGGGCGAGAACGGTGCCGGCAAGAGTACGCTCCTCGGCATGCTTACCGCTGACCATCCGCAGATTTACAACAACGACATTACGCTTCTCGGTGAACGTCCGGGACATGGCCTCAACATCTGGGACCACAAGGCAAAACTCGGATTCTTCTCGCCAGAAATGGCTCTCCAGTACCGCGAAGATTTGAGCCTCCTGGACGTGCTTTGCACAGGCTTTACGCCGAACATCTGCCGCGCTGAGAACATCACGTGGGAAGAAAAGGCAAAGGCTCGTGAATGGCTCACGTACTTGGGCTTTGAAGATACGTCGATTTCTATCCGCAAGATTTCGCCGATTGACAAGCGCCTGGTGCTGATGGCTCGTGCTGCAATCCGCCCGCCGAAAGTCCTTTTGCTTGACGAACCGACGCAAGGCCTCAAGGGCGAGTATCGCGAAAAGCTGTTCCACCTGTTGCAACTGCTTTCGACGGAAACGACAATCATCATGGTCAGCCATTACGAAGAGGAATGGCCTCCTTGCATGACGCACCTCCTTAGAATGCCGAAATTCTCTTTGAATTAGACGTACACAAGAAGGTCCCGAAATGAATTTCTTATTCGTTGCTCTTGGCGGTGCTCTCGGTAGCGTGTTGCGCTACTTCATGTCGCTTGTGATTCCGAAGGTCGCTGGGTTTCCGTGGCCGACCTTCGTTGCAAACATCTTGGGCTGCCTTTGCATCGGGATTTTCTCGGGACTCTTCCTTAAGTGCGATAGCCTCTCGCCAAATCTCAAGCTTTTTTTGGTGACAGGCTTTTGCGGTGGCTTTACTACGTTTAGCACTTTTGCCAATGAAAACTTGGCGCTTTTGCAAAGCGGAAAAATCGGGATGTTCATAGCTTACGCGCTAGCAAGCTTTGTACTTGGCGTTGCCGCCTGCGCCTTCGGAATTTATAAATTATAAGAACTAATAAACCTAATACCTAGCCTATGCAATTGAATGAGCAAAATATTTTAAGTGCCTTGCGTGCAGTCCAGGATCCGGACTTGCACAAGAATATTGTAGAACTAAACTTTGTTCAAAACCTGAAAATTGAAGGCACGAAGGTTTCCTTTGATTTGAAACTCACGACTCCGGCATGCCCGATTCGTGACCGCTTCAAGGATCAGTGCATTACTATCGTGAAAAGCCTTGGTGCCTCCGAAGTCGAAGTGACGCTCACTTCTTCGCAGGGCCGCGTGGGCGACGGCAATTCTGCTGCTAAGGCTCCGCAAAATTCGCACATTGGCGAAGTGGCACATGTGGTTGCTGTGGCTAGTGGCAAGGGCGGTGTCGGCAAATCGACCGTGACGGCGAACCTCGCCATGGCACTTAGCCTTTCTGGCGCTCGCGTGGGTATTCTCGATGCCGACATTTATGGACCGAGTATGGGTCTCATGTTCGGGATAGACAAGGCTCCTGAAGTTTTTGAAGACAATACGATTGCTCCTGTCGAAGCAAAGGGCGGCATCAGCATCGTCTCGATGTGCATGTTCGCAGACTCCGACAAGGCGACCATCTGGCGCGGACCGATGGTTTCGCAGATGATCCAGCACTTCATCCACCACGTGCGCTGGGGCAAGCTCGACTACCTCCTCGTAGACTTTCCTCCTGGAACGGGTGATATCCAGCTTACGCTCACGCAGAACTGCCCGATGGCAGGTGCGGTTGTCGTGACGACTCCGCAGCAGGTGGCTCTCGCCGACTGCCAGAAGGGAATTGCTATGTTCGATAACGTTGGTGTCCCGGTGATTGGTATTGTCGAGAACATGAGCTACTTCATTTGTGATGAGTGCGGCAAGCACCACAATATTTTCCCTGCCGGTGGCGGTCAGAAGATTGCCGAAAAGTGGGGTGTGCCGCTTATCGGTAAAGTCCCGATGGAACCTGCTGTTGCCGACTGCGGTGACAGTGGTACTCCGGCCGTGCTCCGCTACCCGAACTCCGAATCGGCGAAGGTCTTTATGGACGCAGCCGAAAAAATGGTCCGCACGCTTTCCGTGTTTGAATCTGAAGGCGATGGAATCCTCAAAAACTTCAATTACGATTTCGAACAGCTGCCGGTGGAGGAAGTATGATCCAGCCAAAGAAAGTATTCAGGACAAAAGAGGGTAAGCTCGGCTTTGAATGGAACGACGGCAGCCGAGGCGCTTGCGATGCCCGTACGCTCCGCTTAGCTTGTCCGTGCGCACTTTGTGTGGACGAACATACAGGCGAAAAACTCCTCGATGATTCGACTGTTCCCTTGGATGTAAAGCTTGAACATATCCAGTCTATTGGCCGTTATGCCGTGGGTCTTTCTTTTAGTGATGGCCATCGTTCGGGAATTTACCCGTATGATAAACTTAAGGAATTGACGAAATCCGCATAATAAACCATATTTGAAAGAGTCGAAGACGGTTTGTCCAAGACAAGAAGGTGTTGTTTTATGAGTGATTTTAACGAAGCTCTTTATTTTCGTGACTTGAATAGGTATCCTACGCTGACTCCACAGGAGGAATCGGCGCTGTTGAAAATTATCAAGAACGGTGAAACCGAAGAAATTCGAAAGTCTGCCTTACAGCGCCTTATCCGTGGTAACTTGCGATTTGTGGTGAGTGTCGCCCGTAAGTACCAGGGTCGCGGTCTTTCACTTCTGGACCTCATCAACGAAGGTAACCTCGGTCTTTTCAAGGCGGCTAAGCGCTTTGACATGGACAAGGACGTGAAGTTCATCAGCTACGCCGTGTGGTGGATTCGTCAGTCCATCCAGAAGGCTTTGTTCGAACAGGTGGGCGCAGTCCGCATTCCGCCTAACAAGCTTGCCCTGGTAAACCGCTTCAAACGCGCCTTGATGCAGAACGGCGGTGACTACGACAAGACCATCTCGATGGAAGAATTTGCTCCTTACGAACGCGACATCGTCGAAGTCATGGAAAAGATTGTCGATATCTCGCTCGATGCACCGATTGGCGATGACGCTGGCGTCTCGAGTGCCGATTCCGTGAGTACGCTTATGGATGTGCTCGGCAGCGACGGCAACCAGGACGAGGACATGGAACGCGAAGAGCGCAAGAAGCTCATCCAGGAAACGCTTTCTTCACTCCCGCAGCGCGAAGAAGAAATCCTCCGCATGTTCTACGGTCTCGATACGGTCGAAGACACGACGCTCAAGGACATTGGCGAAGACTTGAAGCTCAGCCGTGAACGCGTCCGCCAGATCAAGAACAAGACTTTGCGTCGCTTGCAGAAGAGCAAGGAACACAAAGAAAAATTGGCTGACTTCCTGGAAATTTAATTGGAACTCTAATGTCGAATCCTTCATCTGCGCCTCGTACTGCCGCGTACCTCTTTTTGTTTTTTTTCTTTGGGGCGCTGCTTGCGTATGGCGGATTCAAGATTTATAACAAATACGGACCATCCAAGACGGTCGTAGGGGAAATTCCGTTCGGGCTCGAAGCGGGTACTTCCGTGATGAATGGCGATGCCCCGAATTTCAAGGCCGATGTCGAAAGTCTCCCGTTGCAGGCGCAGGCTGAATTCCGCCGTGCGGGTGAACTCTCGCGTAGCGGGGCGACCAAGGCTGCTTACGAAATTTACGATGCGCTTGTGCTTCTGTATCCGAATGTGGATGCGGCGGTCTGGGGCGAAGTCAATACGTTGTTCCATATGGATTCCGTTACGGAAACAATGCGTGACCGCGCTGAACTTTTGATGGGGCGCCTCATGGCTCGTTATCCGAATACGGGTATCAGCTTTTACTTGGACAGCCGCAAGTCGCTCCTTGCAGGGAACTTGACCGTTGCTGTCGAACTGGCGAAGATGGCAAGTTCGCGCGCTCCTGCCATTTACGAGATTAGACTTTGGTACGCGGAACTCCTGCACAAGAATTCGAATTTGCGAGATGCTGCCAACGAATGCCGTGCGGCTATCAGCCTTTCTTCGGGCGATTCACAGCGTGCGTTTGAGCTTTTGGCTAAAGTCTACCATGACGATGGAAATCTGGACAGTGCGGCACTCGTCGTTGATTATGCTTTGACGCAGTTCCCGCTCTCTTCGGAATTGATGCTTTTGCGCGGTTACCTTGCCGAATACAATGGCAAGTTCGACGTTGCTGAAAAGACGTACCAGCGCATTCTCGCCTTCCGTCCCGATTACGAAAAGGCTCGCCGCGCGATGGCGACGATTGGCGAAAAGACCGCTCCTGGCAAGAACGGACTTTATGCAGGCTCTTCTCGGGACCGCGCCCAGGTCGCTTGCGACATCCTTGCTCCGCTGGTCGAACGTTATCCTGAAAATTTGCCACTCCGTGAGGCTATGGGCATCGCTTATACCAAAGCCCACATGTTTGATATGGCTCGCCGCGAGTTCAACTACATCCTCAAAAACGATCCGGATTACCCGGATATCAAGTCTCGCTTGAATGAACTTGAACAAGTGCGCAGGGCGGCGATTGAGGAGTACAATAACGGTCTTACGGCAAACTTGAACCGCGCCGTGGATAGCCTCCGCGAATCCATGATGCCCGAAAGAAAACACGACTTCTCGACGAAATTAGGACATTATCTTGTTCGTTATGGAGCCTCTTCGCAGGAGTTCTTTAAGAAGTATTCCGCCTCTAATTTTAAACAAGTGAAGCGCTTCGTTTGGCAAGAGACTTTCTTTGAATCGCCTTACCATCATACGTACACGGTCGTTTTTGATTCGCTGAACCGATTCAGGGAAGTTCATGTGGTCGTGTTCGATTCCGCTTCAAGCTCGAATCATCTTGGTGTGGCTCCAGAAATCTTTACGCGCCTCCTCAAGCAGAATTCCCGCATTTCTGGCATCAGCAATAACACTGGCGAAACGGATTGTGGCAATGGCGTTATCATGGATGCCGCTGTCTGGGAAACCCGCGATAACTTTGAAATCCTGGCTCGCATTGTCGGGAAACCCGCCGAAGTGCGTATGGTCCGCCTCGATCGCTCGACTTTGCCCCCAACAGGCATGAAACTTTGCGATTATATGCCTCTTCTTATGGAATTTTAGCTCATAAATATCTATTTTATAGCTATATGTTCCGTGGTCGTTTTTTAGCTTTATTTTTGCTTGCCGCTTTGATTGAAGGCTGCACTTGCTGCGCCTACTTGAACCATATGTTCAATGCAGAACGGCTCTATGACGAAGCGACCGAACTCCGCCAGGCTCGTCTGGATAGTGTTCCCGACGAAACCATGTCTTACCCGAGTGGCGAAGAATCTCAGAAATACGAAAAAGTCATCGAAAAAGGCTCTCGTGTTCTTGAACGTTTCCCTAAGAACAAGACGCGTACTGCCGAAGCTGTTTTCCTCATTGCCGAATCTTACAGGCACAAGTCCGACTGGCCCAAGGCAATTACCAAGTATGACGAATACGAACGCTACTTTGCCGATAACGATTCCATGCGTGCTGTGGAATATCAGCGTGCTTACTGCCTCTACCGCAACCAGGAATTCAATATCAGCCGCTTTGCGTTGGAACCTGTAGTGGCTAACAAGAACCACCCTTACTATTTCCAGGGGCTCAACTTGCTCTCTCTCTTGGACGAAAAGTCCGAGGCTCCGGAACAGGCAATTGCTGCTTTGGAGGCTGTGCTTGCCGACACGAGCGGAACGCCGTACATGAAGGGCAAGGCGCATTTCCGTTTGGCTGGGCTCTATTATAAGATGGAGCAGTGGGAAAAGGCGCACCATCATTACAATGCGAAGGAAATCGAGAATTTGAATGATCGCGAACGCCAGACGGCGGGCGAGCAGTCGGCTGAATGCCTCGTGAACATGAAGGATTATCTCAAGGCGGCTGACGAGTTTAAACAACTCTACAAGGTTGAGGCGTACGAGAAAAAGCGTCCGCACTATTTGGTGCGAATCGGTGAAACGACTCTCTTGGCTGGTCGCAATGCCGATGCCTACGTGATTTTCAATAAGGTCAATTCGGAATACGCAAAGACGGAACACTCTTCCCGCTGCTATTTCAATATGGGCGATTACGAGCAGACCAAGACGCTGAATTACGATTTGGCAATGTCCTATTACGATAGCAGTTACATTGCAAGGTCCATTAGCGAGTACGCCCAGAAAGCCCGTGACCGTCGCAATGCTTTGAGGCGCCTAGTCTCGATGCGCGAAAAGAACGAAGATATTCTTCAGAGCAAGGATTCCATTCCCGACATGAAGTCGTTCTTCAAGAATGAATTCATGATTGCGGAACTCTTTTTGCTCAAGCTTTCTGAAGCGGATAGCGCCGTAGCAAGGCTCACGAACGTTATTGAAAAATCCGACGACACCGCAAGTGTTATGCGTGCTGCGTATGCAAGGGCTTTTATCTATGACGAGTTCCTGCACGATCCAGATACCGCTGAAGAACTTTACAAGGAAATCATCGAAAAGTATCCGAATACCGATTACGCCAAGCAGGCTCAGGTAAACCTTGGCATGAATGTCACGATGAAAACGCAAGAAGACGAAGCCCGTGACCGTTATATGGCCGCCGAAAGCTTGTGGACTGTGGCGTCTGAAATGCCTGCAAGCAAGATGGACTTGGTGGATTCCGCATATGCCAATGCCTTTGCCGCCTTTGATAGCGTTTACAAGGAATACCCGCAGACGCAGTCGGGTATCCAGGCTCTTTACATGAAGGCGATTTACTTCCAGATGACTCCGGACCGCATGGATAGCGCTGTCGCTATTTATCGCGACCTTCGTGACAAGCATGGAACAACGGCGTGGGGTAAGCGTGCCGCTTATGTGCTCAATACCCGCCTCACGACAACGGATGATGACATTGCTAGACTTCGTAAGCGTACGGCTCAGACGATAGAAAGCCTTGATAAAAAATCGGCGAAGTACTACGAAGAGCTGAACGCCAAGCCTGAAGAAAAGAAGGCTGATATTATCAGCAAGGAAGATGAAATTCTCGAAAATACGTACAACAGTATGTACGACTTTGAATAGGCTTATGCATTCTCGACTTTTCTTTGCTGTTCTTATTTGTGTTTTGGTCGCGTTTTCGGGCTGTTCGGGCGCGACGAACCGTAAGGGTTATACCCGCGTGACAAAATCATCGCGAGTACAGAAAAAAGCGGAAATCGGCTATACATTTACAGGCGATGCCAGTTATTATGGCAAGGGCTTTGATGGCAAAAAGACTGCAAGCGGTGAAATTTTTGACCGTGATAAATTTACCTGCGCCCACCGAAGTCTTCCGTTTGGAACGAAGCTCAAGGTAACCCGCATTAAGACGGGCGCCTCTGTTGAGGTTCGTGTGAATGACCGTGGGCCGTACTCCAAGAAACGCGTACTCGATTTGAGCGAAGCTGCCGGGAAGGTGCTTGGTCTTGATAAAGCGGGACATGCCCAGGTCAAAGCGGTTGTTATAGAATAATTTTTCAAAAAAATGAAACTACTGCTCAAAATGTCATCTTATGACATTTGACGATTCTATATTAGTGCTCGTAAGAACACTAAATACCCAAAGGTAAAAATATGAATCGCAAAGCAGTTAAGGTGAATAAGCATGTAGTCGAAATCCCGGAACAGTCTCCGTGGGATTCCGGCTTTTCCATTTTCAAGCGCCGTATTGGGGAATTGATGCAATTAAGCGGTAATGACGATTCTGTTATCGATGACGATGACTTGATTCCGTATTACCGCATGGGCGAAAGCGAAACGTTTGTGCTTTCTGCCCTCGGATGTGCCGTTTGCGGTTAGTGGGTTCCTAAGCTTTGGTTAGGGAGCTTACTTGCGGTTGATGCGTAACATTACTTGCAGGGAATTGCCGCAATGAGTGTGGTGGTAGTAATCTTTGCGGTTGTCGTCTCCGGCTGTGTCATAACCGGATTCAATTCCCAAGAATTGCCATCTTACACCGATACCCATGTATGTTCTTTCGGAAATTTGCCAGTCTTTTCCGACTTCAAAGTCGATTCCGACAACCGTGTGGCTGTCTCGGGTTCTTTTCCCTGCATGGTAGTAATTTAAGTTTCTGTCATAATAAAATCCACTGTTGTCGAACGGATCGTTCATGAGTATGGCGCCGATAGACATTTTTGCGCTGACGAAAAGCCCTTGCAAGAAGGGACTCTGGGTTCGAGAGAATGGGAATGCTGTTACGCCACCACCGAATAGAATGACGAGAGCGTCAATGTCGTTCAAGCCGATGTATTTGCTGTCGATGTCATCTAAATCGTATTTGCCGTCAATGGATACAAACTCGAAAGAGCCATGGATGGCGATAAGCCCTTTGATGAGCATGCCAAGGGTTAGTTCGCCCGTGTAGCCAAAACCTGTGCCATCGTATTTAAGTCTTTCGTCATAATAGCGATGGTTGTAGTAGATGTTGGTCATGTCGAAACCAATTCCTGCGTTCACGTAGAAACTGTTTCTTCTGGGGGCTTTCTTGACTACGCCAAATTCTTGAGGCTTGGCCTGTGACTGTTGCGTTCCCCACTGCGATTGGTTGTTGCCGTTTTCGTCGGCAAAATAATCTTGAGCAAACGCTGTTGCACAGAATACAGCTAAAAATAGAGCGAAAATCAAACGTTTCATGTCGCCCCCTAGAGACGGGTTAAGGGTAAAGGATGTTACTTTACTCTATAACTTATATTTTTTTATAGCTAACGAAACGAATGTTGTTGCAAAAATCTTTGTGAATGCCTGTAAATTCGAGCCACGTGTATCTTGATGCTTCAGCTTTGAGCATTTCACCTTGTTCTGAACCGATTTCGAGTAAAATAGATGCGCCCGGCTTGAGGCTGTTTTCGGTCTGCTGTAAAAGCTTGCGGACAAGGTCAAGACCGTCTGCACCGCCAAACAATGCGAGTGCGGGGTCGTACTTTGCGACTTCGGGCTGGAGCTTGTCTTTTTCGCTGTCCGGAATGTAGGGGAGGTTGGCGATCAGGCAGTCAATTTTTGCTGAGGCGTCACCGGTGGCTTTTGCGATGGCTTCTGGAGTTACTGCGTTCAGCAGGTCTCCCTGTGCAAAGGTCAAAGTGCTAACTGCGTTTGCGGAACTTGCCGAAGCGGTAGAGTCTGCTGCGGTTGCCGCGCTTTGTTCGCTAGAATTGCCTGCGAGTCCGTTCACTTCTGCATTTGTACGTGCAAGGGCGAGAGCGTCTTCGGAAACGTCTGTTGCCAAGACTTTGGCGCCTGCAATTTCTTTAGCACAAGCGATTGAAATGGCGCCTGTGCCAGTGCCGATTTCGACAATGAACGGCTTTTCAACGCCCTTGAGGCAGTCGGTTGCCATGTCCACGAGTGATTCCGTTTCCGGACGCGGGATAAGCGCGCGGCGGTCGCACTTGATAATGAAACCGCGGAAGCTTGTGTCGCCGATGATGTGCTGCAGCGGCTCACGCGTTGCACGGCGTGCAACCATCGTGCGAAGCACGTCCAGCTCTGCTGGCGTGAGCGGCTTTTCGAAGTTTAGGTACAAGTCCATGCGGTTCTTCATCTTGAGACCGTAGCTGATGATGTACTCGGCATCGAGACGTGCATCAGGAATGCCCTTCTTTTCGAAGAAGACCTTGGTGCGGTTCAAAATTTCAAGAACTGTCATCTGCGGCTGTGGCATTGGACTTACCTCACGACCCCTTAAGCGTTGAACTTTCCGAGCTTTTCCTGGGCGTTTGCCATCTGGAGACCATTGATGATTTCATCAAGTTCGCCTGTGACAACCTTGTCCAAGTTGTAAACGGTGAGACCAATGCGGTGGTCCGTCACGCGGTTCTGCGGATAGTTGTAAGTACGGATCTTGGCAGAACGGTCGCCAGTACCCACGAGGGCCTTGCGGTTTGCCGCTTCTTCCTTTTCCTTCTTCGCGATGACGGCGTCAAGAATCTTGGAACGCAACATTTCCATAGCGTGGAGTCTGTTCTGCAACTGGCTACGTTCGGTCTGGCAGCTCACCACCACACCCGTCGGGATATGAGTCAAACGCACTGCGGAGTCCGTCTTGTTGATGTACTGACCGCCAGCGCCCGAAGAACGGTAGGTATCCATGTGGATGTCCGCTTCGCGAATTTCCACGTCGACTTCTTCAGCTTCAGGGAGGATTGCGACTGTAGCTGCAGACGTATGCACACGGCCCTGCGTTTCCGTTTCCGGCACGCGCTGCACGCGGTGAACGCCACTTTCGAATTTGAGTGTTCCATAGACGCTGTCGCCTTCGATGAACACGCGGATTTCCTTGTAGCCACCCACCGTGCCTTCGCTCAAGTCCTGGATGGTCATCTTCCAACCCATCTTGTCGCAGTAACCGCGATACATGCGGAACAGGTCGCCTGCGAAAAGTGCGGATTCGTCGCCACCCGTACCGCCGCGAATTTCAAGCGTTGCGTTACGGTAGTCCCACGGATCCTTCGGCACCATCAAAATCTGGAGTTCGTCCGTCACTTCGGGGAGCTTCTTTTCGATCTCCGAAATTTCGGCCTTGGCCATTGCGACCATTTCCGGGTCGGAATCGCCGAGAGCGGCCTTGTATTCGTCAAGGTCGTCCATCATCTGCAGGTATTCCTTGGCCTTCAAAACAGCCTTTTCGATACCCTTGTACTGCTTGTGAATCTTGTTGTAACGAGCCTGGTCTCCGAGAACATCCGGGTTGCCGAGTTCCGATTCCAGTTCTTCGTACTTTTCAATGAGTTTTTTAGCTTTATCTTTCATCGTGCGCAAATTTAGTAAAAGGCGAACGCTGCGGCAAAACAACTTGTTGTTTTGACATTGCTGAGCCGAACTAAATGCGCTCCAAAGGAGCGCAAAGATAGAAAAGTAGGAAGTAGGACGAAAAAGGTATGATAATATTGTCGGCTATGAAAAATCTAGTGGCGTGAATTAGAAGAATGGATGCTTCGGCTATGTTGGGACTTTTCTGTGTTCTATATCAATATTTTTGGTCAAAAACTCGAAAAAACTTGACAATGTTTCGCTTTTTTTACATTTGAGGTTGGATTTGTTAAAACATAAACGGAACATATTGAAATGAAATCAAATCTGTTTACTGGTTTTCTGTTGTCTATTTCTTTGCTTCCCTCATTGCTTTTTGCCCAGGAAAGCGAATTCGTTGAAGATAGGAGTAATACTGTCGTTGAATATGTAGAGTCTGATCAGAAACCTACAGAATCAACGGTAGCTGTTGTTAAAGACAATGATGTTAAGAAGTCTGATATCGTTGATTCTTTAAACTTTATGAAATTGTTTTTGGGGGCTCATTTAGGCGGTTCATTTGCTTTACCCTTGGGGATGACGATGGCGGATGATGTCCAAAATAATTCTGAGGAAGCTGATGCCACTTGGATTGGGGCTAAAGCCAGTGTTGGAGCTGCGTTGGGCTTTTATTTCGATCGTAAAATGGCTTTGGTAACAGGTCTTGATTTTCAGATGCTTTATTATAAGACAACGAGCCAAGTTTCTCGAAATCATGTAACTACGACTGTTGGTGGGCGCTATTACGAAGATGGGTCTTATCATGAGTATTCTTCTGAGTCGAATGTAAAAATAACTCCTTCTCAGGATAGGTCAATATCGTATTATCAGGTTGCGGTTCCAGTTTCTTTTCGATATCATTTTTTGGATGACATGTGGGGACAACTTGGTGTTGAATTAGGATATGTGTTAAGTGGAAAGGGTGTTTATGAGTATTCAATTGAAGAAGAGTATTTGCGTGATTACTATGATCCTAATCTAAGAAATTATTACACTTTTTCTGATGGCTCGGAAAATCCTGTCGATAAACCTGTAAAGAAGGAATTTATCCCAAGTTTATTGCTTTCTGTAGGTAAGAGCTGGACTTTGGGAAAATGGAATCTTGATGCTGCGTTGTCGTTCTCGTATGCATTAAAGAAAATTGATTTTGACTATGGATTGTCTGCGAATACCTTTACTATCGGACTTGATTTTTATGCCTGGTACTCTTTAACAAAGGAAAAGAAATGAGAAAAATAACCCTTATTGCAGTTGCCCTGTTGACTGCTTTGTTTTTGGCTTCTTGTGCTAGCTATACTCCAAGTATGCCGGCGTCAGGACCAACCATTCCAATAAACGCAATGAAAATCAAGAAGATGACTTCAGTTTCATACGAGTATGAATCAGCAAACATCGGCTGCTCCGAAATTGAATTCCTGAAAAAGTTTGTGGGTAAAAAGATTCGCTTGGATGACGGAAATGTTGTTTTTGTCGATAATATTTTAGACATTCACACGAATGTGTATTCTGTAAAAAAGATGCGCGGCGCAGACAACAATTACCATTGCGGCTTTTGGGGCTTGGCTGTCGAATACGAAAAGTAATGCTTGACAGAAATTCCAAACTTGTTTTGCTAGCTCTCTTTGGGCTAGCTTTTGTTTTATTCAGAAAGGCGTGCGTCGCCGTTTACAGAATGTTATCGAGGATACTCCCGAGGACTCCATCAAGAATTCCGCCCGCAGCTTCTTCAGCAGCGTCTCCAACAGCATCTCCTGCAGCATCAGAAACATCAACCTTGTCGGCTACTTCACTTGCTCCTTCGACGACTTTCTTTACCGTTGTACCTGCAGCATCCGTTATCGCATTAATTGCTGGTCTTGTAACATCGACAATCTTGTCAACGGCGGAATCAAAGGCTTGATAAAGAGCGTTGTCGGCAATTGAATCCAAAATTTGTTGTCCAATGGACGGATCGTTTGTGGTGCTTTGTGCTTGATTTACGTTTTCGGGTATTTCGTTTTCCATAGGATTATAAATTATTAAATTTTGTTTGTTGAACTGTAATTATTTCTGGTAATTTTATGGAAATCACTCCCATCGGCACATTTTACGGTGATGCTGTTTACAAGTACGACGCTCCTCGACAGGGGCGCCTTTTTGCGGGGCATCCGGGGCGGATTGTGTTGAATCCTGGGCGAAATTTCGAGATGGCTCTCCGTGATTTGGAGGGCTTCGAGCGCATTTGGGTGATTTTTCAGTTCCACGAAAATGGTGGCTGGCGTCCGACAACGCGTCCGCCTGTGCCGCCGAAGGGCAAAGATCGTGTAGGGACTTTTGCAAGTCGCAGTCCTTATCGCCCGAATCCGATTGGGCTCAGCTGTGTGCGTCTTTTAAAAGTTGATGGTCTTACGTTATATGTAGATGAATCGGATTTGCTGAATGGAACGCCTGTGTTTGATATCAAACCGTACATCCCCATGGCGGATGCTTTCCCGGAGGCGAAGGCCGGCTGGGTTGAAGAGCAAGTCGGTGACCTTTGGGCTGTTGAAATGTCTGAAAAGTTCGCCGAACAGAATCGCTGGATTGCTGAGCGCAGTTCTTTTGATTTAGAAAGCTTTGCGCAGGTGCAGCTTTCGCGTGGGAATTTTTCCAAAGATGTTTTTGACAGTTCCCGCCGCCGCTTGACTTTGGACGAAAAAGCAAAAACGGGTATGCTTGCTTACCGCACGTTCCGCATCCATTTTAGCTATGACGATGAGGCTCGCAAGGTTGTGCTTGAATGCGTTACGAGCGGCTACACACCTGAAGAACTCCATTCTTCCGAAGATAAATACGGCGACAAAAAAATCCACAAGGAATTTGTGGATTTGTATAAATAAATTCTCGGCGATTTTCGCTTTGCAAATGCTATTCTTGCGTTTAGCGTTTTCGCACTGTTTTACTTGAGCTTTTTATTGATGTACTCGTCGTAATCGATTTCGCCGCATTTTAATGTTTCTTTTAACGTGAATGTCTGTACAATTTCTGGGCTTTCAGAAAGTTCACCACAGTACTCGAACAGGAATCCGACATGCATATCGAACGGGCGCGGCTCGTAATCGCAATTGTCGTGGATTTCTGTGATGGCGATGGAGTCCTTTGAAATCTTGGTGAGCACATGCACGACAGGCGATGAGTCGTAGATGTTTAGTACATAGAGCGGGCAGCCGTCTGGCAATCTTGAAATATCTCCGCTTGCTGTTCCGTAGACATCGCCGTGCATTGCAACAATTGTTTTCCTGAAAAGGTAGGGGAGTGCGCGTACATTATCGTTCGTAATCTTGTGTAGCCCGAGCTCTCTCAGCTTAGCTGTGCTAGAAAGTACCGCACAGTTTTGCTTTGTGGAGTCGCAGTATGTTAAAGTCACGTTGTAGCCAAGAACGTTATCGTCGTAAGTGGCTTCGGTAATGTTGTATTTTTTGAGGTAATCATCAAGTGTGCTTGCTGGCTCTACAGTTGGACCACAATGACATGTATATCCGATTGGGCAATAACAGTTTCCCGGATTGCCAAAACCTGGACTTCCTGCTCCTCCACTGCCACCTGTTGAACTACTTGACGGTGCTGGATCTGTGTGTATGGGGTTATAGCCGTCTTCTTCAGAGCGTGATGAAGAAGAAATCTGTACCGAGGGCGTTGGACTTGTGGCGCTGCTTGTGATAATAGGAAAATCGTTTGGTGTTTCTAGAGATTTGCCGGAATCCGATACGATGGAGCGGTCTGTGGAACTGCTAGACTGCGTCCCATAGGCGAACTGGTTTGGTTCTTCGGCAGTTCCTGCTATTTTGTCTGAACAGGCAAACGAACAGAATGCGGCTAAAACCGTTGCACTTGCAGTCAAGAGTTTATTGAACAACTTAGTCATTACCATTCTCCTTCGCCTTTCTTGTGAGAGGGAATAACTGTAAATTTAATCTATAAACTTGATCGATGTTCTTGTCGCCTGCGGCAATGCTTACGATTTTACGGCGGCATTCGTCGAGTTCCTTGACGATTTGTTCGTAGGAGTCCTTGGAAATTCCCATGGTGATTCCGCTAAAATTGCGTTCGGTACGGGCAAGATCCAGCGAATTTGCCGCAATTTTTGCCATTTCACGATGCATGTCGCGGATGGCGAGCTTGGTTGCCTCGGGGGATCCCTTGATGGATGTTTCGGTCTGGGTGTAGGTGTTTTCTCCGGTCTTGTTGAGGAACCCTGCCTTGACCAAAAAATCTAGGGACTGCTTGATGTCGGCGGCGGAAACGTCCGTGTAGCACATTTTGGCGAGTTCACCCGGGGTGGCGCCTGGCATGAGCGGGGCGAGTTCTCGTAAGACCGGGTTTCTCCAGCTTTCGTAAAATTCAAACAGGTCGCCTTCGACGACTCTGACTTTGTGGACTCTCGCGATTTCTAGCATTTCGGCGTAGGCGGCCTTCTTTTTTGCTTCGTCTGTTTCTTGGCCGAAGTTGACCATTGCTCTGAAGTAGTCCATCTCAAATCCGACAAGCCCCATGGCTTGCCCAGTGCGCTCGACGCCGATACGGCTCAAATTACTTTTCCCGTCGCAGACGACCTTCATGTATGAAGATGAGGTAAAACCTGCGGCTTTGGAAAATTCACGCCATGAGAAAACATGGCGGAGCTTGCGCTCTTCGTAAAAGTCGCGCATGTACTGTCGGAAGTCTGAGTATTCGATAATTGCTTTCATCACTCCTAAATATAAATTGAATTTTACGGAAAAGCAATGTTTCTATGCAACGGATTGTATTAAAAATACACAAAAATAGCGATTTTTATTTAGTATTTACATTTGTGTACCACTATATGCAACATTTGCCGAGCGTAGCGATACATCGTTATGCCTACTATTGTTTTTGAGAATAAACAGGGATTTTTGTCCTAATGTAATAGAAAAAGAGTATTTTTGTAGGTATGAGCGTTTTTGGATTTTATGTCGAAGTCAATGCGGGATGCATCGTGATACTGCTGCTGCTTTTGTACAGTATCAAGAGACTCCCGACTCCGCAGGTTAAGTATGAACTTTTCCAGACGCTTGTGCTTTGGCATATTGTCTATTTCATAAGTGACTCTGTTTGGGCGCTTGTGAACGATGCTACTATCCCGAAAAATACGTTTACTGTCTTGGCGGTGAATTATTTCAATGCCATTATTATGCCGGTTGTCGCGTACAACTGTTTTATGTTTGCTGAAATCAGCACGCGTCCGGAGATGACTCGCAAGCAGATTGAACGGTTCCGGTGCAAATTGCGTATCCCGATTATCGTGCAGTTTGTGGTGTTGCTCATTTCTTTTTGGATTGCTCCCGACTTTTGGCTTGATGACCGACTAGAACCCATTGGCTTTTATTATTTCATCTTATCATTCTTGCCGTTGATTTATTGGATGGCGGGGACTGTCCGTGGTTTGCTCCGTACGCGAACCATGCTGAATAGGGCTAATCTTGGAACGTATCTGATTGTGGCTAGCTATACGCCGGGTGTGTTAGTGGCGGGCGGTGCTCAGGTTCTCTTTGCATTGACGACTCCGATTTTCTGCTTCTGGTGTACCGCTATTATTTTGTTTGCGTATTTGCATATGCAAAACCAGTTGATTTCGACGGATTCATTGACGATGCTCAATAACCGCAATCGTCTGCATGACTATTTGCATCAGCCGCGCGAAGAAAAAGATTCTTTTGTGATTATGGTGGACGTGGATCACTTCAAGCAAATTAATGATACGTACGGCCATGCCGAAGGTGACCGTGCGCTCATTATTGTTTCGCAGGCGCTCAAGAAGGCTTGTGAACGCTTGGGGTCTTCGATGTTCCTCTGCCGTTATGGTGGCGACGAGTTCTTGATGATTGCGCAGACTGAAGTCCCGGACGATGTGGTTAAGGAAGTCCGCAATTGCTTGCAAGAAGAAGTCGCGAAGAGCGTGTCACGCTCCTATAAGATTGAGGCGAGCATGGGCTTTGCCCGCTGGGATGGAAATCCCGAAAGCTTCAAGGAAAGCATGATCAATGCCGACAAGAGAATGTACGAAGACAAGCGCTTGGCGTAGTCTTACCCTTCGAGTTTATTTTTCAGGTAATGCCTTGATGTGTAGGCGAGGAACATGATGTCGGCGATGGCGAGTGCGATGCCGCAGACGAAGAACACTTGCTGGTGCATCCCGAAGTGATTTGCCATGGCGCCTCCTACGAGGATTCCTGTTCCAATGCCGATATCCCATCCCGAAAGATAGGTGCTGTTTGCCGTGCCGCGCTGGTCGTGGCGGGCGAGGTTCACGCACATGGTCTGGTAGCCGGGGAAGATAAGCCCGAGGCTTGTGCCGATAAGGAATGCCGACAGGAAAAACGTAATGGGTCCGTGGCTAAAGGCAAGAATGAAGTAGGCGACGACAATCAGTGTCATGCCGGAACCCACCAGGTGAATCAGGTAACCGCGATCAATCAGGCGGCCTGTCATGATGCGGTTCAAGATGAGCCCTGTAGCGATGAGCGCGTAGAACCATCCTGTGCCGCCGATGCCAAGTTCGCCTGCGTAAATGGCGATGTAGTTTGTGACCGGACCGTAAGCGAATCCGACGAAGATGAAGTTTGCAAATTGCGGAACCGCGCGTGTGAGGAAGAATCGGTCAAGCGAAAGCGGAGCGCAGACCTTCTTTTCGCGGGGCTTTACCTTGAGCGTCTGCACAAGCACAAGTCCAATCACGCAAAGGATTGTAGAAATGGCAAAAACGATTCCGTCGCCGAATGCTTCGTAAAGAAACATTCCGGTCATGGGACCGGTGGCGAAGGCTAAGTTCACGCTAATCCCGAAATACCCGATGCCTTCGCCTCGGCGACTTGCGGGCAGTGCATCAATAGCCACCGTATTACTTGCGGTACTCGAGATGCCGAAGAACAGTCCGTGTGCAAAACGCACGACCGCTAGAATCGGCAACAGTCCGACCGTCTTGTAGCCTAAAAAGCAGAGTGTAAACGCAAAAAATGTCCAAAAATACAGCGGCTTTCGGCTGAATGTATCAACGAGAAATCCGGCAAATGGTCTGCAGGCGAGCGCCCCAATCGTGTAGAGCGAAATGATAAAACCGGCAGTCGCGTTGTCTGTCTGGAATTTGTCGATGATGTACAACGGCAAAATTGGCAATAGCTGGTAAAAGCTAAAGAACAGCAAAAAGTTCGCCGCTGCAACGGTAATGAACGTGCGGCTCCAAAGTGTATTATCGGGAATGTTGGACTTTGTTTCCATGTAAGCAAAAAATAGTATATTGAGGGTATGGAGAAAATTATTCAAATTTTATTGTTGTCGTTTTGGGCAACGTTTATGGCGGTTTCTTGCGCTGACGAAAACCCTAGTATTTATAGTCTGGGGAAAACTTCGACTTCGATGCTTGAGCCGGAAGAGGGACTCGTTGGAGGGCTGGTCTATGTTCACGCTACTGGTAAAAAAACGTTTTTGGGGACGAACATACAATCGGCGAAAATGCTTGAACGCCCACAGATGGGGGTGGAGTTTACCTATGATTTTTATATCGGTCGTCACGAAGTTATCTGTAAAGATTTTAACAATGTAATGGCGGGTGCGACGGGCTTGAACGTGATGTGCTTGCAAGATTCTTTGCCTGCCGCCAATGTGACTTTCTATGATGCGATTTTGTATGCCAATGCCTTAAGCAAATTGAACGGCATGGATACCGCCTATAAATACTCATCGATGGAATTAGATGCCGAAAGACATTGCGTGAAAATGAAGAATTTCAAGTTCCAGCCGAAGGCGAATGGTTTTAGGTTGCCGACCGAGGCGGAATGGGTGTTGGTCGCTTCTGAAATCTGGAATCCGGCGCAATCCTGGAATGGTGAAAATTCGGGTTCCGTGGTGCATCCAGTCTGCTCTTCGATGGACGCGCAAAAGAGTGTCTGCGACATGGCGGGGAACATGCTTGAGCTGGTCAATGACCGTTTTGCATCTTTTAAGGATACGGTCGTTAGCAATTTTGCGGGTTCTGTAGACGGCGATGCCATTGGCTCCTGTGTGGTCAAAGGCGGCAGTTTTTATATGTCACCGACATCAATGAATTTATACAGTAGAGGCGATACTTACCCGATTTTGAGCTCGACAAAGGGCGATTATCTTGGATTCCGTTTGGCGCTTGGTGCAATTCCTGATGTGACGTGGTTCTCGGAAGATGGCGAGGCTGAGACGGCTTCTATAAATCCATTGGTAGAAACTGCCGATATGCTGAAGCTTGTGGAATCGTACAGGGCAAAGCTTGTGTTTAGAAACGATATGACGGGCGGGCTAGTCTATGTGAATTTTGCAAAGACCCCAAAGGTGGTTCAAATTAACGATGGTATTGAAGTGTACCATCCGGAGATTTCACCAGATGGTAATCATGTGGCGTTCAGTACGTCCATGGAAGGGTCTACAAAAAAGTCATCCGTTTATGTCCGAGACTTGAACGAAACTGGTAGCAATCTGGTGATGTTGTCTGTTGCAAATGCGGCGATTCCGCGTTGGCGCGTGAACCCTAATGGCGATACGGTAATCGTTTATGTGACTTCGGCGGGGAACAACAAGAGTGATCAGTTCCTCCAGGAAAGTACGTGGCAAGTCAAATTTTCTAATGGACGGTTTGGAACTCCTGAAAAGCTTTTTGATGGTGCCTATCATGGTGGTGTTTCTAAGGATAATTTGTTTGCGATTTCTTCGGCTCCGTTATTGCGTGCTCGGTTGTCTGATGGTATTACAAGTGGCGAAGTCATTTTGTACAATGGCGAACAAGCTTGCAATGCGTCTTTGGCGAAAGACGGAACCAATCGCACCTTGTTCCTCGATTTTGCAGGGAGTGCGGGTCGTGAATTTGTAGGTGCTAATTACGGAGTCCATGAGCGTATGCTTGTTATGGATGGAACGGGAACGTTGGTGCAGTCAATTCCTGCGCCTGCGGGATATACTTTAGACCATACCGAATGGGTTGTCGGCATTTTGAAAGATGGCACCAACAACTTGGTGGTGGCTACTTTGACGGATTACAATGGAAATCATCAAAAGGTTGTTTTGATTGACTTGGTTAGCGGCAATATTGTTCCTCTTGTGGAGGGGGCGGAGCTGTGGCACCCATGTTTGTGGGTCTGGCAGGATAATCCGAATGTGGCTAAACCTGTTGTAAACCTGGATAGCGCCGGTGTTTATTTTAATAGCGAAGACCAGGGACCGTTTCCGTTTGCTTCTGTTGAATTGGCGATGCGTTTACAGTCGTTCTGGAAAAAGAATGAAAATGTCGAAGTCATCACTTTTGGAAGCTCAATGCTTTTGAATGCGGTCATTGAAGATTCCTTAAAGCCTTTCAATGCGCTGAATATGGGCGTGAGCATGACTGATATTTATTTGTCGGAATATCTGATAAATCATTATGTTATACCGTATGCGCCTAAAATAAGATATCTTGTCGTGGAGCTTTCGCCGGGATTTTTGTATCGAGATTATGAATCTATGACGGGGCAACTTCGCAATAGCTCTCCAGGGATGATTTATGATGAATTGCATTTGTCTAAGGCGACACAGAAAGAAATTGCGGAACTGAGTGCGGCTCAGGAATATCCGATGGCTCTGTTAGGGCAACAGTATCTTGAGGGAACTTTCCTATTGCCGTCTGGTGAATGGGGCGTTCCTGTCGTCAATGTCGATATTTCGGCAATGCCGTTTGGTGTTCCGAATGTGCAGAACAGCTTAAAGGTTTTTGAATCTCTAAAGCGATTGGCGGATTCGTGTGGGGTGACTTTGATTGCTGCAATTCCGCCGCGCAACCCGGGGTATAAGGATACGGGGGCTTTTGACCCGTATGGCCCGAGTTGGGAGGTGGCGCACCAGATTATTGATGCGGTTAAGGCGATGGGCATCGTGATTTTCGATGAATATAAAGATGGCCATCACGACTATACCGACGCGATGGCTTTTAATCCCAACCATGTGAGTTATTTGGGGGCTGCTCAGTTCAGCGCAAGGCTAGAAGCCTTCTTGGAAACGCTGAAGTAAGTCGCGACCAATGACCAATTACTTCTTTTCTAGTGCGACGAGCGTTTCGAGGTGCGGCGTGCCGGGGAACAGGTCCATCGGCAACACTTCCTTGACACGGTAGCCGTAACGTTCCCATTCGGCGAGAGCGCCTGGGATTTCGTCGGTGCCGCAGAAAATGTGGAGCACACGCACAGGCTTGCGCATCGCGAGAGCGCGGATGACGCCCGGTTCGGTACCCTTGCGTGGCGGATCCAACAAAATGCGTTCCGGTTCGCCAGGAATCGGTCGCGGAAGTCTCATTTGCACAAACGTCTCGTCAATTTTCCCTGCGATGAACTTGTAGTTCTTCTTCAAGAATCTTGCGGAAGCCTTCGCGCAATCGATGGACGGACCTTCCCATTCCACACCGAGCACGGACTTGGCGGCTTCACCGAGTGCAAAGCTGAAGAGACCGTAACCGCAGTAAAGATCCAAGAAATGGTCGCCCTTTTCAAGACCGAGCAAACGGCTTGCGGACTTGATGAGGTTGTGGATCTGGCTTTCGTTAATCTGGCTGAAGCCCGTCACCGGGTACTTGAGCCTGAAATGGCCGAGGTCGAGCGAAAGTTCGCGCGGGCCGTAGAGCTGCTTGAAGTTGAGCGTGTCTGTCGGGCGCTTTGCTTCGAGATAGTAGTTGGAGCCTGTCGGGTCCACGTAGGCATGTGCTGCGGTCACGTGGTACGGGCTTTGCTGCAAGACTTCGGAAATCTGCTTGAGCTTGCGCACGATACTTGCATCGAGCTTTTTCACGTTGAAAATCACGATGCGGTACTTGTATGTGCCGCGGATGATGAGCCAGTTGAGCGCATAGGCGAGCGGCTTGTATGCCGGCGTGATGAGCTTGTCGAACAGCAGACGGTAAATGGCGTTGTGTTCTTCGGGCTCCAAAATGCTATCGTATTCGTTAAAGCGGAGGTCGCCCGGTTTCATTTCGACTTGGCGCTTGGACGTCGTGCGGTAATTGCGCGGCATGGGGCTAGCCACAATCGGCTGCGGACCGCGTGCAAGGCGGTTGACTTCCCAAAATTCGCGGATGGCTTCGTTCTTGACCTTGAGTTCGTCCTTGTAATCGAGCGGAGCGAGGGTTTCGCCGTAAGCGGAATCCGATTCCTTAGTGTAATTCGGGAGGTTGTGAGCGATGGCTTGTTCAAAAAACATATTAACCCTTTTTTATACAATCCCAAATTTAAAAAGTTCACGGAAACTTTAAAGCCTATTTTTATGCTATGAGGGAGTAATTAGTGGTTAGTAAACAGTAGGTATGAGGCGTGAGGTCGGGGCTACGCCCCTTTGAGGCATGAGCAATGAGGTAAACGAGTCATCCTGAGCGGAGTGCAACG